>VFSW01001564.1_pt1 | contig 34910 bp, 33 predicted proteins | sample 5358111 | NCBI WGS metagenome assembly VFSW01 (sample SAMN11554181, study PRJNA540505) | mine drainage metagenome | isolation source: sediment from site ElyBrook_90M | place: USA: Ely Copper Mine, Vershire, VT | collected 2017
GAACATCTGACGAACGCGCTGAGTCTCAACAACGTGATGATGCAGGTCGCGGCGATTGTGGGACCGGCGATTGCCGGCTTTGTCATTGCCGGGCTGGGCATTGCGGCGGTGTATTGGATGAACGCGATCTCGTTCGTCGCGGTGCTGATCGCGCTCGCGCTGATGCGAACGCCCACGCAACAGAACCTTGGCGCGGCGCGCGTCAGCGGCGGCGCGCTAACCGAGGGCATCCGGTACGTTCTCAGCGCCCGCATCATCCTGGCGACGATGCTAATCGATTTCGTTGCGACGTTTTTTTCGTCCGCCACCGCACTCTTGCCGATCTTTGCCAAAGACATTTTGCGCGTCGGCTCGGAGGGTTTGGGGATTCTGTATTCGGCGGATTCGGTCGGCGCGGTCGTGGCGGGCGCGGCGGTCGTGCGCGCCGGCAACATCAAGCGGCAGGGCGCCGTGATGCTGATCGCTGTGGCGCTGTACGGCGCGGCGACCGCGCTCTACGGCGCATCGACGCTGTTCGTGGTGTCGTTCTTTTTTCTCGCGTGCGTCGGCGCGGCGGACACGGTCAGCACAATTCTGCGAAATCTGATTCGCCAGGTGGCGACGCCGGACCATCTGCGCGGTCGAATGACCTCGGTGAACATGATTTTCTTTATGGGCGGACCACAACTGGGCAATCTCGAAGCCGGCTTGGTCGCTGCCGCGTTTGGCGCGCCGTTCTCGGTCATCAGCGGCGGCGTCGCGACGGTGATTCTGGTCGCGCTGGTGGCGTGGAGGATGCCCCAGTTTAGAAGGTATAGTGGACAGTGAATAGTGGGCAGTGGTTAGCGGGCAGTTTCTATCCACTGTCCACTAATCACTCTCCGCTCGCACAGGAGGAAGATATGATTGACAATCTAGGAAAACTCCGCGCGGACGCCCTCGCGCAACTCGCGCCTATCTGGGACGAAGCCGCGCTGGAAGAATGGCGCGTCAAGTACCTGGGGCGCAAAGGCGCGGTTTCCGCGTCGATGGAACAACTGGGCGCGCTGCCGAAGGAAGAGCGCGGCGCGGTCGGCAAACTCGCGAACGAGACGAAGAACGAGTTGGAAGCCGCGTACGCCACCAAGGTCGGCGCGATGAAACAGCGCGCGCTCAGCGAATCGCTGGAAGCCGAACCGCTCGACGTGACGCTGCCGGGTCGCCCGGTGCTGCGCGGTCGTCTGCATCCGGCGACCGCCAACCTGCGCGAGATTTATCGCATCTGGGGCGATATGGGATTCCAGATTTTCCGCTCGCGCCAGGTGGAATCGGACGAGATGAACTTTCAACTGCTCAACATTCCGCCGAATCATCCGGCGCGCGACAACTGGAGCACCTTCTACGTCGCGGACACCGAGCAGCGCGTTTTACTCCGCACGCACACCTCGCCCGGACAGATTCGCGCGATGCGGCAACTGTCGCAGGGCGGCACGCAGCCGGTGCGCGTGATCCTGCCGGGGATGTGTTATCGGTACGAACAAATCAGCGCGCGCTATGAAATTCAATTCAATCAGGTCGAAGGATTGGCGGTCGGACGCAACGTCACGTTCGCGGATTTGAAAGGAACGCTGACCGAATTCGCGCGGCGGATGTTTGGCGAGCGCCCGGTGCGTTTTTACGGCGATCATTTTCCGTTCACCGAGCCGAGCGCGCAAATGGACGTGCAGTGCATCATCTGCGACGGCGCGGGCTGCGCGATGTGCAAATACACCGGCTTTCTCGAAATCCTCGGCGCGGGAATGGTGCATCCGCAGGTCTTGCGCAACGGCGGCTACGATCCAGCCGAATGGAGCGGATTCGCGTTCGGCATGGGTCCGGAGCGTATCGCGATCCTGAAGCACGGCATCGAGGACATCCGATATTTTTGGGCGAACGATCTTAGGTTCTTGGAGCAGTTCTGAATTTCACGCATCCCGTTTCACGCTTTACGACGTGATGCGTGAAACGTAAAACGTGAACGAGAGGTCATCATGAAACTACCACTCAGTTGGATCAAAGATTACGTTGACATCACGATCACGCCGGAAGAATTAGCCGAACGACTGACCTTCGCCGGCTTGGAAGTCGAACAGATGGAGTACATCGGCGTGCCGCGACCGGTGGGCGCGCGCGCGACTGGTGACACGCCGGAACTCGCGTGGGATCGCGCGACGCTCGTCGTCGGAAAAATTCTCGACGTGAAGCAGCACCCGAACGCCGACCGGCTGACGCTTGCGACGGTGGAGTATGGCGCGCCCGAGCCGATCCAGGTCGTCACCGGCGCGCCCAACATCCACGTCGGCGAGTCGGGGCACCGCGTCGCGTTCGCGCTGGAAGGGGCGCGGTTGTTCGACGGGCACGCGGACGGTTGGAAGTTGATGACGCTGAAGAAATCGAAAATTCGCGGCATCGAGTCGGGCTGCATGGTCTGCTCGGAAAAGGAACTCGCGCTGAGCGAAGACCACGAGGGTATCATTCTTTTGCCGGACGATGCACCCATCGGTACGCCGCTCGCGGATTACCTCGGCGACATCGTGCTCGACATCAAGATCAATCCGAATATGGCGCGCTGCGCGTCCGTCATCGGCATCGCGCGCGAGGTTGCCGCGCTCACCGGCGAGAAACTGCGCCCGATTCCGCAGCGCGTCGTCGCGAAAGGCGCGACGATCGAAGGGCAGATCGACGTGATGATCCAAGCGCCCGACCTCAATCCGCGCTTTACGCTCGCGCTGCTGCGCGGCACATCGATCCAGCCGTCGCCGTTCTGGGTGCAGCGGCGGTTGAAACTTGCCGGGATGCGCCCCATCAACAACATCGTCGACGTGACGAATTACGTGATGCTGGAAACCGGGCAGCCGCTCCACGCGTTCGATTACGACAAACTCACCGCGCGCGCGGGCAGCGAGATGCCGACGCTCATCACGCGGCTCGCGGAGTCGAGCGAAGAACTGGAAACGCTCGACGGCGTCAAACGTCAGCTCGATCCATTCACGATTCTCGTGTGCGACACGCGCGGCGCGCTTTCGATCGGCGGCGTGATGGGCGGCGCGGAAAGCGAGGTGAGCGATCATTCGACGAACATCCTGCTGGAAGCCGCGGCGTGGGAGTACATCAACATCCGCCGGACGATGGCATCGCAGCGGCTGTCGTCTGAAGCCGGCTATCGTTTCAGCCGCGGCGTGCATCCAGCACAAGCCAAAGTGGGACTGTTGCGCGCCATCGAGATGATGCGCGAACTCGGCGGCGGCGAAATCGCAAAAGGCATCGTCGATAACTATCCGCGCAAGCCGAAAAAAATCGTCGTCACCTTGCCGGTCGACGAAGTCACGCGGCAGCTCGGCGTCGAAATTCCGGCGAAGGACATTGCGCGGTACTTGGAGAGTCTAGAATTCAAAGTTGAAAAAGACGGAGGACGGAAGACGGAAGACCGAAAACGCGCTTCCGTCGTCCGTCATCCGTCCTCCGTCTTGCGTGTCACCGTTCCCGACCACCGGCTCGACGTGGACGGCACGGACGATCTGATCGAAGAGATCGCGCGGATGTACGGATACGCGACCATTCCGATCTCGCGGATGAACGACGAACTACCGCCGCAGCGAGCGGACGTCGATCTGGAGCAGGAAGAGCGCGTGCGCGATATTTTGATCGACGCGGGCTTACAGGACGTGGTCACGTACGCGTTCACGACGCCAGAGCGCGAAGCGATGCTGACGCTGCCCGGCTCCACGCGTCCAGTAATCCCGCCGCGTGAGTACGTCCGCATCGAGAATCCGATCAGCGCCGACCTCGCGGTGTTGCGGCAGACGCTGTTGCCGAATCTGCTGCGGCTAACCGCGTCGAACTTGCGCTACCGCGCGCGCGTTGCCGCGTTTGAAGTCGGCACGGTTTTCTTCGCGCGCCGTCCGGACGATGTACTGCTGCCACGCGAACAAGCGACGGAGTTGCCGGAAGACAAGAAGGTCGCGCTGCCGCTGGAACGGCGGCGGCTCTGCATCGCGATGACCGGACCGCGCCAACCGGTCAACTGGCACGCGGCGCGGACCGATCCGATGCCGATGGATTTCTACGATCTCAAAGGCGTGGTCGAGGCGCTGCTCGAGGGGCTGCAACTTGGCGACGCGGCGTTCGCCGCGTCCGATCACCCGCTGTACCATCCCGGTCGCGCCGCGGCGCTCAAGATCGACGCGGCAGAGATTGGCGTGTTTGGCGAGCTGCACCCGCTGCTGCGCGACGCGGAGCGGTTCGATCTGCCCGCGCAGCCGGTGCTCATCGGCGAGTTCGATCTGGATGCGCTGTTGGCGCGCGTCCCGCCGGCGCGCAAAGTCGCCGCGCTCTCGCGCTATCCAGCGGTCGCGCAAGACCTCGCGCTCATCGTGGACGAAAATGCGCCGGCGGACCGCGTGCACGCGCTCATCGCGCAGACCGGCGGCAACCTGCTGCGGGACGCGGTGCTGTTCGACGTATATCGCGGCGATCCGATTCCGCGCGGCAAGAAATCGCTGGCGTACGCTCTCACGTTCCAAGCAGACGACCGCACTTTGTCGGACGCGGAGGCGACCAAGGCGCGCGAAAAGATCAGCGCAAGGTTGAAACGGGAATTGGGCGCTGAAGTGCGCGGAGCGTAAAGTTCGACGGAAGATCGTAGACGGAGGACGGAGGGTTGATGGTTCACCTCCGTCTTCCGTCTTTCGTCTTCGGTCTATTTGTGGTATACTTTTTCGCGGAGGCACGCGATGAAGAAGATCACACGCACTCATGTCGCGCTGATCGTGCTGGCGGTGTTCATCCTGCTGATGATCATCGGGCGCTTTGTGGTGTTTGCGCCGCACTAGCGAACGGCGTGCGCGGGTCAAGTCTAGGTAGTGAGGTAAGCATGAACCAGATTGCCGGTTTCTACTGGCTGGATTTCCTGATCTTTTTTCTGGTCATCGCCAGTATGGCGATTGGGTATACCCAGGGACTCTTGCGTCAGGTGATCGCCTTGGCGGCGCTCTACATCGGCACGGTCTTGGGCGCGCAGTACTACGCCGTCGTCAGCAGTTGGATTCGCGCAGTCTTGTTCCAGCCAACGTCGAATCCATTTCAAGACGCCTTCGCCTTTTTCGTTATCCTTGTTGTCGTATCGTCGATCATCAACTGGCTAGCGTACGACGCGTATCGCGCGACCAAGCTGCAATTTTCTCCCTTGGTCGACCAACTGGGCGGGACGCTTCTCGGTCTAGCCATCATCACGATCTTTATCAGTATTGCGCATCCCATTGTTGCCTTCGCCACTACTGAACCATGGCCCTGGGGCGATTCGGTGCGCCAGTATATTAATCTGGGTATGCTGTACTCAAGGGTTTTGCCGATCTTTGACGCTCTCAACCCTGCCCTACGCGCCTCTGTGGGTTTCTGGATGCCCGCGAACTTGCCGTCGTTTTTCAATTTAACGCGATGAACTCCAAGTATCTACGCACTCTCGAATTCGATAAAATCCGCAGCCGCCTCGCCGCGCACGCCGCGTTTGCGGCGAGCGAAGCCTTGGCGCACGCGCTCGAACCGTCCACCGATCCAGCCGAAATCGCGCAATGGCAGGGCGAGACAACCGAGGCGCGCGCGCTGCTCGACCAACACTCCGAGATGGGCATCGGCGGCGCGCGTGACGTGCGTCCGCTGACCAAGAACGCGCGCATCGGCGCGCTGCTTGCGCCAACGGACTTGCTGGAAATCCGGCAAACGCTGCTCTCGGCGCGGACGCTGCGCCGCGCGCTGGGCAAACTCGACGCGCTCTACCCGCGCCTCGCCGCGCGCGTCGCGCAACTGGAAGAAGCGCCCGCGGTGGTCGACGCAGTGGCGCGCGCGATCAACGACCGCGGCGAGGTCGCCGACAGCGCGTCCGCTGAATTGGCGCGGCTGCGCCACGATCTGAGCGTGACGCGTGCGCGGCTGCTGGACCGATTGCAGCGATTCATTTCTGCATCGAGTAACGCGAAACTCATCCAGGAACCGATCATCACGCAGCGTGACGGGCGGTACGTCATTCCGATTCGCGCGGAAGCGAAAGGCAAACTGCAAGGCATCGTCCACGATACGAGCGCGAGCGGCGCGACACTCTTCATCGAGCCGCTCGCGGTGGTCGAGATGGGCAACCGCGTCCGCGAGCTGGAGCGCGGAGAAGAGCGCGAAGTCGAACGCATCCTGCGCGAACTGACCGCGCTCGTCGGCGCGCACGCAGACGCAATCGATCTCACCGTCAATATCCTCGCCGCGATTGACCTTGCGTTCGCCAAAGCGCGGTACGCGGCGGAGATACGCGCAGTGGAACCGCGCGTGGAAGTTGGAAATTGGAAATCAGATGTTGGAAAAACATCCAACGTCCAACCTCTAACGCCCAACCTCCAATTGATCGGCGCGCGTCATCCCTTGCTCGATCCTGCAACCGTCGTGCCGATCTCGGTTCAACTCGGCGAAGAGTTTTCGATTCTGATCATCACTGGACCAAACACCGGCGGCAAAACCGTGACGCTCAAGATGGTTGGTTTGCTCGCGCTGATGGCGCAGAGCGGTTTGCACATTCCCGCGCGCGAAGGATCGCGCCTGCCCGTCTTCTCCGGCGTCTACGCCGACATCGGCGACGAACAATCCATCGAGCAAAGTCTGTCGACGTTCTCTTCCCACCTGAAGAACATCGTCGAAATTCTACACGAGGCGGATGAACGCTCGCTCGTCCTGCTCGACGAACTGGGCGCGGGGACCGATCCGGTGGAAGGCTCTGCGCTCGCGCGCGCTGTTCTGGCGCACCTGCTTGACCGCAAAATTCCCGCGCTCGTCGCGACGCATTACGCCGAACTGAAAGCATTCGCGCATTCGACGCCCGGCATCCAGAACGCGTCGATGGAATTCAACGTCGAGACGCTGTCGCCGACGTACCATTTGACGATTGGCTTGCCGGGGCAATCGAACGCGTTCGCGATCGCGTCGCGCCTTGGTCTCGATTCGCAGATCATCGACGCGGCGCGCGGCGCGCTGACGCAGCACGACGTGGAACTGGAGACGATGCTGGCGCAGATTCGGCAGACGCAGCAAGACGCCGCGTCGGCGCGGGCGCACGCGGAACTGGCGCAGCGCGAGGCGGAAAAGCTCGCGGCGGAAGCGCGCCGCAAGGTCGCCGAGATCGATGCGTCGCGCGCGGATATTTTGGAACGCGCGCACGCCGAGGCGCAAGCCGAGATCGGGCTCGCGCGCGAAGAACTGAATCGACTGCGGCAGGAATGGCGCGCGGTCTCGCTCACGCGCGATTTCGTCGAGAATGAGCAGGCGAAGCTGGACGCGGTGGAAGAGCAGTTGGCGACGGTGACTCCTTCGCAACCTCCATCCCCAACTCTTCCCCTGCCTGCGGCAGGAGAAGGGAGTCCCATGGCGGTTGGCGATCGCGTTTTCGTTCCGCGATTGGGACAAGCTGGGAAGATCATTGCGCTGGACGCGAGCGGCGCGGATGTGCAGGTCGGCAATTTTCGCGTTCGGCTAAAAACGGATGAGCTGGGTCAGAAGGTGACCGAGCCGGAGACTTCGAGCGAGCGCGTAACCAGCACAGTGACGCTGCCGGAAGCCGAATCGCCTGGCGTCGAGGTGAGTCTGCGCGGGATGCGCGCGGCGGACGCGCTCGACAAGCTCGACAAGTATCTTGACCGCGCGTATCTCGCCGGCTTGCCGTACGTGCGCGTCGTGCACGGCAAAGGCACCGGCACGCTCCGCAAGTTGGCGCGCGATTTGCTGAAAGAGCATCCGCTCGTCGCGGAGATTCGTCCGGCGGAACCGCACGAAGGCGGCGAGGGCGTGACGGTGGCGAAGTTGGTCGCGCGCTGATTTTCAATTTATGATTTTCGATTTTCGATTTGCTACTCGGTTGGTCATTTCTGCGTTCTTGTTCTTCCTTGCTGCCTGCGCCGCGCCAACTCTGCCCGCGCCTACATCCACCGCCGCGCCCACCGCGACCGCAACTGCCGCGCCATCTCTCACGCCGACAGCCACCTTCCCTCCCACCGCAACGCCATTCCCCGCGTTACGTCTTCCCCCAACGATCACACCGCTCGCGAAAGGATTCGGCGGACCGGACGATCTTGCTCTGATGCCGGACGGCTCGATTCTCTTTTCCGATATTGGCAACGGAACGATCGATCAAATCGCGCCGGATGGCAAGGTGACGACGCTGCTGCGCGGCTTGGACGAGCCGGAAGGAATCGTCGTCTTGCCGGATGGCGCGTGGATTATCGCGGAGCAGAATAAAAATCGGCTGCTGCTTTTCCGTCCGCATTCCGGTCAGCCGGCGACGACGTGGCTGCAACTAGAAAACACGACGGGCAAGCCGGGCGTGGATGGCATCGCGCGCGATCCAGCGACCGGCGACATCATCGTGCCGGATTCGCCCAATGGGCGCGTCTTGCGCGTGAGCGCAGATGCAAAGAGCATTCGCGTCATCGCCGCCGGCTTGGTACGTCCCACCGGCGCGCAAGTCGAACGCGACGGCAGCGTGATCGTCGCAGACGAGTACGGCAACGCAGTGGTGCGCGTCCGCGCCGACGGTGGTATCGAAACACTCGGCAAATTTGCCACGCCGGACGATGTGGTGGCGGACGCGGCAGGCAATCTCTTCGTCGCGAGTCTGGGCGATAACAGCATCCGGATGGTCGAAGCGCGCGGCGGCGCGATCCAACTGATCGCGGCGATGCGCGATCCGCAGGGCATCGTCGTGGATGCTGCGGGCGATTTGGTCGTTGCCGAAGCGGGTCTCAACCGGATCGTCCGGCTCGTGATTCGCTAAGCCGGTTGCGCGCAGAGAAATTTGGTGGTATAATCAGAACGTAAGTTCGGTTGACCCCGGTCAGCATTTCAAATTACAAGGAGGATCAGATGTATCAAAGATTGGTTCTGGTCGGGAGACTGGGAAGAGATCCGGAGATGCGCTACACGCCTAACGGCAGCGCGGTGACGTCCTTCCCGGTCGCGACGAGTCGGAAGTACACCACTTCCGATGGACAGCAGAAGGAAGAAACCGTCTGGTTTCGCGTCTCGGTGTGGGGCAAACAAGCCGAAACGGTGAATCAGTACATCACCAAAGGGCGCATGGTTCTCGTGGAAGGGAACCTCGTCGGCGATGAAAATGGCGGACCCCGCATCTGGACGGACAAGGAAGGCAAACCACGCGCCTCGTTCGAAGTCCGCGCCTTTACCGTGCGCTTCCTGGACAGCAAGCGCGAAAGCGCGCCGGGCGCTGCCGCGACTGGCGGAACGCCCGATGTGGCGATCGAGGAACAGCCGATGACCGGCGAAGACTTGCCGTTCTAGAAATTTGCAAGATCGAATGAAGAAAAGCCGCTTGGAATCCAAGCGGCTTTTCTATTCACTTGGCGAACTAGAGGCGTTGTGATAAAATGAATCGAGGCGAATATGCAAACACCGTACGGCAAGGAATGTAAATACTATTACGCGGATTATTTTCGCGGCAAGAATACCGAGGAATGCCGGCTCATTCAAGCGAACCCGACATCCGATCCGTGGAAGCCGGCGCTCTGCCAGACCTGCCCCGTGCCGGACATTCTGCTGGCAAATGCTTGTCCCAACCTCGCGCTGCACGGACGCGTCGGTAAATCGATGTTGGGCTTGCTGCAAAAGATCGAAATTGAAGCGGCGTGTCGTGAATATCGCGTGCCAGTGTCCAAGCCCAAGATCGGCTGCGGGCACTGTCACGAGGTACTCGATCGCGCAAAACCCGACTGACGACCAGGTGATGAGAATGAACCTTACGCTTTTGCTGGGCGGCGCGGCGATGCTGATCTGTTGGGGTGTGTGGGGCATCGTCGTCAAACTGGCGACCAAAGAAATCGGAATGCAGGCGCTGGTCTGGGGACAACTCGGCGCGATTGGATTGTTCCCGGTCTATTTTCTCCTGTTCAAAGAGATGCTGCCGCTGGAATTGAAAGTGAGCACCATCGCGTTGAGCCTCGTCGCCGGCGTGCTGGGCGTGCTGGGCACGATGACGTTTTACGTTCTCCTGCGCGCCGCGCCGGCAAGCGTCGTGGTTCCGTTGCCTGCGCTTTATCCAGTCGTGACCGTCGTACTGGCGTATTTCTTTTTGCACGAAAACCTGACGCCGACGCGCATCGCCGGCGTGGTCTGCGCGCTCGCCGCGATCTGGCTGTTGACGAGTTGATATGGCTAAAACTCTGACCGAATTACTTGCCCAGAAAACGCCGATTTTCTACGACGGCGCGACCGGCACGTTTCTCCAGGAAATGGGTCTGCCGATGCGCCAAGCGCCCGAATCGTGGGTGCTGGAACAGCCCGCGAACGTTTATGCCGCGGCGGAAGCGTACGTCAACGCCGGCGCGCAGATCATCCTGACCTGCACCTTCGGCGGGACCGCGCTGCGACTGCTGGACGCCGGACTGGACGCGCGCGCATACGAGATCAATCACCGCGCGGCGGAATTGGCGAGACAAGCGGCGAACGGACGCGCACTCATCGCCGGCTCGATGGGACCGATCGGGCGGATGCCGCTCGCGCTCGGCGCAGTGACGTACGCGGAGGCGGTCGATCAATTTGCCGATCAGGCGCGCGCGCTCGCCGAAGGCGGCGTCGATCTATTCAGCATCGAATCGATGAGCGATATTGCGGAGATGATGGCGGCAATTGAAGGCGCGCGCCGCGCGGTCGACCTGCCGATCTTCGCCACGATGTCGTTCGACACGAACGGCAAAACGTTGCTGGGCATCACGCCCACGTACGCGGCGATCGAGCTCACGAAGGCAGGCGTCGCCGCGTTCGGCGCAAACTGCGGTCGCGGACCCGAGGACGTTGCCGCCATCCTGCAAGAGATGCGGAGCGCAGCGTATGGCGCCATACTGATCGCCAAGCCGAACGCCGGGATTCCGGAAATCCGCGCTGGCAAAGCGGTGTACAGCACCTCGCCGGCGCGCATGGCGCTGTTCGCGCGCGAGTGGGTACGCTCCGGCGCAAGAATCATCGGCGGTTGCTGCGGCACGACACCACAGCACATTGCCGCCATCCGCGAGGCGCTGGGCGGCAAATCCGCGCCGACGCGGCAGCAAATGATTCGATGACACGCCGCCGGCGGAGCGGGTTGGAAAGGGGCAAAATTTGCGGATTGCCGCGTGTGATGCTATAATGCGCCCACTCTCTGCAAAAGGATTATCACTGTGAGCTTGTATCTCAACCTCATTCAGATTATCGTCTCCATCACGCTGATCGTCATCATCCTCCTCCAGGTCAAGGGTGAGACCGGCGGCAGCGTCTTTGGCGGCGGCGCGGGCGTCGCGCGCACCCGCCGCGGGTTGGAGCGGACCCTGTTCAACGTCACCATCGCCCTGTCCGTCATCTTCCTCGTCATGTCCTTCCTCAACGCGTTCCTTGCCGTCCGATCCTAGCGCGTGATCGTGGTTTTTCTTACATGAAGCACATCCGCTGGCAGGTGCTGATCGCCCTGGTGGGGATCGCTTTTCTCAGCGTCGTGCTGGGTATTTTCGCGCTCGGCTCCAATCTGGAGGAACGTCCCGATTACGGCGGCACTTATGTCGAAGGCGTCGCCGGACGACCCAACGCGATCAATCCCATCTTCAGCCAGTACAACGACGTCGATCGCGACCTCGCATCGCTCATTTTCACCGGACTGACGAGCGCAGACGCGAACGGCAATCTCCAGCCCGACCTCGCCAGCCACTGGATGATCTCGCCCGATGGCTTGATCATCACCTTCACGCTGCGAACCGACGTGCGCTGGCAGGATGGCGTGCGCTTTTCGGCGGACGACGTCCTCTTCACGATCCACGCGATGCAAGACCCCGGCTACAAAGGTCCGCCCGATCTGGCGGCGTTCTGGCGCACCGTCGCCGTCACCAAAGTCGATGCCGCGACGGTGCGGTTTCAACTGACTCAGCCGTACGCGCCGTTTTTGAACTATACGACGATTGGAATATTGCCGGCGCACTTGCTGAAGGATGTTCCGCCGAGCGAGTTGTTCCAGAACCAGTTCAACCGCCGCCCCATCGGCACGGGACCGTTCCAACTCACCGAGTTGACCGCCGATCACGCGTTCCTGGACGCCAATCCCTATTTCTACGGTCAACGTCCGTACCTGTCGCGCATCGAATTCAAATTCTACCCGGACTATGAGTCGATCTTCGCCGCGTACAATCGTCAAGAGGTGGAGGGAATTTCGCGAATCCTCCCGCAATATTTGCAAAAGGCAAGCGCGCTCGACCATCTCAAACTGTACAACGCGCGGCTTGCCGGTTATTCGCTGGTGCTCCTGAATTTGTCCAAAGCGCCTTTCCAGGATCAGCAGGTGCGGCAGGCGCTGCTGTACGCCATCGATCGGCAGCATTTGATTACCGATATTTTGCAAGGGCAGGGATTGCTCGCCAGCAGTCCCATCGAACCGGGAACGTGGGCGTACGACAACACGTTGAATCCGTATCCGTACGATGTCGAAAAAGCCAAAGCGCTGCTCGACGCCGCCGGCTGGAAGGACGTCAACGGCGATGGCGTCCGCGTCAAAGGTCAGCAGTCCCTGGCGTTCACCCTGACGACTCCCGATGATCCTGCGCGCGTCGCGCTGGCGAACGAAATTGCCAAGGAATGGCAGGCGATTGGCGTCAAAGCGGCGGTCGCGCCGGTGCCCGCGTCGCTGCTCGTGCAAAACATCCTCCTCCCGCGCCAATTCGACGCGGTGCTGTACGAGTGGCGCACCTTGTCGAACGATCCAGACCAGTACGAGAATTGGCACCAGACGCAGATTCCCTCAGGAACAGGGCAGGGACAGAATTACAGCGGCTTGAACGACCGCGACATCAGCGAGGCGCTGGAAGCCGCGCGCAAGACGAACGATCAAGCCACGCGTATCCAGCTGTATCGCCAATTCCAAGAATTGTTCGCCGATCGCGTGCCGGCGCTGCTGCTGTACTATCCCGTCTATACCTACGCCGTCGATTCGCGCGTGCACGGCATTCAACTCGCGCCGATGCTCTCGGCGAGCGACCGCTTTAGGAATGTCGCGCAGTGGTACCTCAAGACCAAGCGCGTCCTGCCCGGCGCGTCGATCGAAGCGCCGACGCCGCCGCCCATCGTCGAACCCGCGACGCCGACTCCGCCTGCCCCGCCCACCGAGACGCCCGCGCCGGCGGTTTCCGCGACCGATACACCGACGAGCGCGACGCCGCCAGTCACCACATCGCCGGCGGCGGTGGGGCAGTGCGTTGGGCAGACCGCGGTCATTTCTGCGCCGACGATGGACAGCACCGTTTCCGGCTTGCTCGATATTCGCGGCACCGCCGCGCGTCCGAATATGGCGTACTGGAAATTGGAATATCGCTCTGACGCCGCGCCAGCATCGGCGTATGTGCAGTTGTATCGCTCCGAAACGCCGGTCACGGACAACGACCTCAGTCTCTGGTCGACCAAGACCGTACCGAATGGCGTCTACTGGCTGCAACTCAGCGTCGTCGACAACACCGGCAACTTTGGCACGCCGTGTCAGATCCGCGTGAAGGTCTCGAATTGAAACGCGCGGGCGAATCCCGCGCCGATTCGTTTGACAATTCCGCCGATTGGCATACAATGGAATCGCGACGCCGAGCTGGCGGAATTGGCAGACGCGCACGTTTCAGGGGCGTGTGGACGTGAGTCCATCAGGGTTCAAGTCCCTGGCTCGGCATAGGCAGGTGGGTTAAACCCCGGAGCAAACGGCTCTGGGGTTGATTTTTCTTCGACCGCGTAGGTTTTTGACAAAAAGGGTTTTCGCCATTATAATTGCTCGCCGTTGGTCGAAAGAGTCAGGAGGAAGTTGTGTACGCAATTATCAAGACGGGCGGAAAACAGTACCGCGTCGCCGTAGGCGACAAGATCGATGTTGAAAGACTGCCGAATGCTGTGGGCGATCAAGTGACCCTCACCGATGTGTTGATGATCGAGAATGATGGCACCGTCAGCGTCGGCAAGCCGACGGTGACCGGCGCACACGTCCTCGCCAAAGTGCTCGACGAAGGCAAGGGGCGCAAGACGATCCACTTCGATTATCGCAACAAGCATCGTCGTCGCAAGACGATTGGACATCGCCAGCAGTACACGCGTTTGGAGATTTCGGAGATTCGAGGTTAGACATGGCACACAAAAAAGGCGGCGGCTCGTCGCGCAACGGTCGCGACAGCAACGCGCAGCGGTTAGGCGTCAAGCGGTTCGACGGCGAGTGGGTCCATTCAGGCACGATCATTCTGCGGCAGCGCGGCACGCGCATCCGCCCGGGTTTGAATGTCCGACTTGCCAAAGACGACACGCTGTACGCGCTGATCGACGGCAAAGTGAAGTTCGAGCCGTTCAGCAAAGAAAAGAAACAAGTTAGCGTTTATCCGCAAAGTGACTGACCAGTGCCGAGTGTCGAGTGACGGAATAAACAGTTTTCGCGTCACCCGCCACCTGTCATTCGTCACGTGAGAGGGTTTATTGTGAAACCAGGTATTCACCCCACATGGTATCCCGACGCGCGCGTGACGTGCGCGTGCGGCAATACGTGGACGACCGGATCCACGAAAAAAGAAATCCATACCGACGTTTGCAACAACTGCCATCCGTTCTTCACGGGCGAGCAGCGTATTGTCGATACCGCCGGACAGGTCGAGCGATTTATGAAGCGCATGAGCGCGAAAGAACAAATCGCTGCGGCTCAGCCGGCATTGGAAGAGAAAAAAGCCAAGAAAGAAAAACGCCGCGAACGCAAAGCGCCGGGCGCGGCGCCGGTTGCCGCCACACCCCAAGCGCCGGTGGAGTTACCACTCGCCGCTATCATCGAGGAAGAGAAACCGATTGTTGCCGAAGCGCCGGCATTGCCGGTGGTTGAGGAACCCCAAATCGTCGAAGAGAAGCCAGCGCAAGTTGTCGCTGAGCCGGTCGCCGCGGTCGAGGAACCGCCAGCGCAAGTTGTCGCCGAGCCGGTCGCCGCGGTCGAGGAACCGCCAGCGCAAGTTGTCGCCGAGCCGGTCGCCGCGGTCGAAGAACCGCCAGCGCAAGTCGTCGCTGAGCCGGTCGCCGCGGTCGAGGAACCGCCAGCGCAAGTCGTCGCTGAGCCGGTCGCGGCAGTCGAAGAGCCGCCAGCGGAGGTTGTCGCTGAATCGGTTGCGGTAGTCGAGACGCCAACCGAAGTCATCGTGGTCGAAGAAGTCGTTGCGGCAGCGCCGGCAGAGGAAGAACAAGCGGCAGGCAAGCCGCCCGCCGCGAAGAAAACCACTGCGAGGAAACCGACGGCTGCTAAAGTGGCGAAACCCAAAGCCGCCGCGAAGAAACCTGCGGCTGCCAAACCTAAGAGTAGCGCTACGAAAAAACCAACGAAATAAGTCGATACGCCAGAGACAGAGAAATCCTCTGTCTCTTTTTTTCGCGGGGAGGATGAGCGCATGAACGACGCAGCCCGTGAACGTGAACGCGCGCGGGGTCACATCGAATTGATCTGCGGGTCGATGTTCTCCGGCAAAACCGAGGAATTGATCCGGCGCGTCAAACGCGCCCAGATCGCCAAGCAGCGCGTCCAGGTCTTTTCGCACCGGCTCGATACGCGGTATGGCGAAAGCCAGGTCGCGTCGCACAACGGCATGATGGTCGGCGCGATTCCGGCGCAGAACGCCGCGCAAATTCTCGAAAAGATAGACCCGGACGCGACGGTCGTCGCGATTGACGAGGCGCAGTTCTTCGATTGGAAGATCGCCGAGGTCGCGCATGCGCTGGCAGATCGCGGCGTGCGCGTCATCGTCGCCGGTCTGGATATGGATTTTCGCGGCGAACCGTTCGGTCCGATGCCGCTGTTGATGGCGCAAGCCGAAACGGTCGACAAATTCTCCGCGATCTGCGTCGTCTGCGGCGAGCCGGCGTCGCGCACGCAGCGCCTCATCAACGGCGCGCCGGCGAAATACGACGACCCCGTGATTCTCGTCGGCGCGAGCGAGGTCTACGAAGCGCGCTGCCGCCATTGTCACCAGGTGCCGGGTCGTGACGCTGCGCGCGTCTAACCAATGTCTTCTTTGCGAAAGTACCGCGCGGATGTTCTTGCGCTCGTCGCGTATCTTTTCCTCGCGATCGTTTTGACCTATCCCCTGATTTTGCATTTCGCCACGCGCGTCGCCGGCAACGGGAGCGACGATCCCGCGCTGGCGTGGAACCTGTGGTGGGTGCCGTACGCCATCCTTCATCTTGGTACAAGCCCGATCTATACCGACTATATGTTTTACCCGATCGGGCTGAACCTGGCGTTCTACACGCTGACGTACCTCAACGCATTCCTTGCCATCCCAGTCCAATTCGTGTTCAACCTCGTCGTTGCGGCGAACGTGAACCTGCTGCTGTCGTTCGCGCTGAGCGGGTTTGGCGCATATCTGCTGGTCAAGTATTTGCTGCGTGGGGCGTGGGGCGAGGGGCGAGAGATCGAGCTCGCCGCGTTCGCCGCCGGCGCGCTGTACGCGTTCTCGTCGAACAAATTTCTCTACGCGTCGCTCGGACAGTTCAACATCGCGTCGTCGCAATGGATTCCATTCTACGTTTTGTTTTTGCTCAAGCTGACGGACACGCGTTTTTCGCCCCTTGCCCCTCGCACCGCGCTTCGCTTTGGTTTTCTGCTTGGACTCTTTCTCCTCTTTCAAGCCCTGAGCGAATTCATCTTCGCGTCGTTCCTCATCATTTCCACTGTGCTATATCTTGTCTATTGGCTGATCGCGAATCGTTTTCGCCCTCGGTCGCGCGAAGCGGCCCTTCGTCTTTCCTCTTTCGTCGTTGCCGCCATCGTTTTCGCCATCCCCATGCTGCCCATTCTCGCGGCGATGATTCAGGATATGCTGACCGAAGGCGATTTCATTCAACGCGGGCAAGGTTTCGCCGATGTTTTTTCCAACGATGCGCTTGGGTTTTTCGTGCCGAGTCACCTGCATCCGATTTTTGGCGGGCTGGAAGCACAGTTCCATTTTGCGTACATCAATTTTGCGTACCTCGGTTTTGCCGCGCTGGTGCTCGCCGTGATAGCATTGTGGAAAATGCCGCGCGCGCGAATCTGGGGCGTCTTCGGCGCGATCTTTGTTCTGCTCACGCTCGGTCCGGATTTGCGCGTCAACGGCAGCGCGATTCCCGCGCCGTTTCTGCCGTTCAACCTGCTGCTCGAAATCCCCTTCATCAAAGGCAATCGCTATCCCAGCCGTTGGAGCGTGATGGTGACGCTTGCGCTCGCGATTCTTGTCGGATACGGCATGGCGTACTTAAGTCAAAAGCTAAAAGGAAAAAGTCAAAAGTGGGTTCCACTTATCGCTTTTAGCTTTTTGCTTTTTACTTTGTTTGAGCATTTGTCCATCCCGCTTCCAACGTCCAATTTCCAAATTCCAGCCGTCTACCAAACTATCGCGCAGGACACGGGCGATTTCACGGTGCTGGAAATTCCGCTCGCGTGGCGCAATGGTTTCCGGATGACCGGCACCATTGACTCTGAAATGATGTTCGAGCAGTGGTACCAGACGGAGCACCATCATCCGATTCTCGGCGGCAACACCTCGCGCAATCCCGAACTGAAATTCCAGTACTTTACCGAAGCGCCGGTCATCAACTCGATCATCGCGGTCGAAACCGGGCATACGCTGGACGATGCGACGATTCAGCGCGACCGCGCGCTCGCGCCGGCGGTGCTGCGCTTTTTCGGCGTGCGGTACGTCGTCTGGCATTCGCCGCGCGATCCGCAGAACCGCGCCGCGCTCGACGCCGTGCGCGCGTACATCGAAAATGTTCTGCCGCTGACAAAATTCTACGACGTGACGGACGCGACCGGCAAGACGATTGCGTACCGTGTGAACGCGCTGGCAGCGCTGCCGCCGACGACGATCCGCGCGAACGATCCGCTAGCGCGGCTGACTTTTGCCGAGGGCTGGGGCGCGCTCGGCGGCGACGTGGTCTGGGCGACGCGGCGCGAAGCAAAACTGTTTGTCCGGCTGGACGCGTCAGGCAATGAAACGATTTCCTTCCGCGCGTTCGCGCCGATGCCAAATCAGCGCGCGACGGTGAACATCAATGGTCACGCCGTCGGCACGGTGTTATTACAGCCGGGCTGGGGCGAGTACCAGTGGACAGTGGACAGTGGACAGTGGGCAGTGGGGATGAATGAAATCGTTCTGCAATTTGACGCTCTCGTTCCGGTTGCGTCGGTGCGTGAAGGCGATTACGCCATTGGCAAGACCGGCGTCGTCGCGCCCGCGTCGATCGTCGTTCGCAGCGCGGGCAGCGAGGTCGGCGATTTCGCGCACATTTTCGTCAACGGCGTCGACGCGGCGGAGAATGGGCGCGGCTACAACGTCGTCGTCGTCAACCCGCAGACTGGCGCGGTGGAATCGTCCGCGGTGTTCGACACCTTCGCGTCAGCGGCAGAATCCGCGCGGCTGGCGCAGTTCATCGACCAGATTCCGAGCGGCAAGATCGTCGCGGTCGCCGTACGCGACGAGGCATCGCGGTTTTTGTCGGACGCGGCGGTGAATGCGCTGCGCTCTATTGGCGCGACCGAGGATTTGCGCGACAAGTTCCGCTGGTCGCACGCGGTAATCGGCGTGAAAGGCGTAGCGCCGGGCAGCGCGTTGGAGAGCGCGAGCGCGACGATGCCCGCGCAACAAGTCGTCGGCATCGGCGCGCTGGAGCCGAACGTCGCGGCGGCGGTGGAGTGGGTGAAGATTAGCGCGCGCTGATCGTGCGGAATTGGACACTGACGAACACAGATAAACACAGAAAAGAGAATCAGTGTTCGTCAGTGTTTGTGCGTCCCCCATTAGATTTTTCGCAGCCCCGCCATCATCTTGTCCAGATTGTCCGCGGTCTCGAATTGCATCGTCTGCGCGCAGTGATCGCGCGCGGCTTGTAGCGCTTTGCGCCGCGTCTGCTCCAGATCGCCTTTAGTCGACGTCAGTCTCGCTTCGACGTATTGGCGTGCGGTTTCTCCACCCGCCCAAAAATGGGACGCTAGTCCCAGCATATCGGCGACGAGTTCTCCACTCGCCGGTTCGTTCTCCTCCACCAGCGAAAACAGTTTGTCGAGCGCCGCGATGGCGGCGAGCGGCTGCTTTTTTCCCATCGCCGCGATTCCGATTTCGAACAGCGCCTGACTGACTTCAGTTGTCGCCGCCGGGTAAAAGACTAGCGCTGTCTGCAACGACCCGGTGCACACGAGTACTAGATGCTCTATCTCGCTGGCTTGTTCAATGTGCGTCAACGCGGCGCGGCTCAGTTCGCTGAGCGCGCGGATGGCGTAGAACAAGTCCGAGGAACGCTGCTCCGGCGAAGCGGGCGGTGTCATCAAGATTTCCTGCAATATTCCAACCGCCGTCCGGAAATTCTTCGGGTCTCCTGGCGGGACAGACACGAGAATGTTCTTCAGCCCGTCGATGAGCGGTTCAAGTGAATCGCCTCGATAAAATCTATTCCCGCGTATCTGCTGCGTCAGTTCGCCCAGCGTGTTCAGGATCATCTGCCGGTCTTCGCCCGGTTGACTCTGTTCCCCCAATTCGACCAAGACTGTCAGGGCTTGTTCGTCCAACTGTCCATCTTTCTGCACGTGCTTCAGCACTGGCTTCATCAGACCGGCAATCACGCGATCACGCATCCCATATTCGTAAAGGACGAGCCCCGATGCGCCAGTCGTCAGTAGCGCCAGGAGTATGATTGTAATGGACCAGACCTGCTCGCGCTTGTTCTGTGAATTCTGATCGTCTTGTGCGAGAGCCATCTGCTTTTCGACGGCAGTCAGGATTTGCTCCGCGGCTGACGGCGCGGCGGCGGCTGGAGTTGGCGCGGCTGGTGTTTCGCCGGACGCGGACAAGAGAATGATTGCGCTTGCCGCGAAGACAATCAGCAGTGCGATGATAAACGGCGAGCCGGCTCGGATGACCAGCGCCCACGGGTGTTTCATCACTGCGCGGCGCACCTCCTCGTCCATCGATTGAATCACTAGAGCGGGCACGCCGATGATAAAGACGAGGAAGGTCGCAATCGCGTCGTAGGGCATACCCAGCATGGATCAGCTCCTATGCCTGCAGCTTTGACTTTGCCAGCAATTCGTTGATGAGATCGAGCAAAACGGTGTCCGGCAATCCGGCGGACTTTTGCTTAAAGATCTCGATCCCCAGCGCATCGAGGTCGCTCTGGATTTCATTCTGGCTCTCTACCGTAAACACGCCAATATTCTGTGGCTTGATCCACGCCGGCGGCGTTTCAGAGTGTATCGACGGATTCTTTCCCAAGAGCCAGTACAACAGTTTCAATCCTAGCTGGGAGTGGACCTTGTTAGCGCCAGATTCGCGATAGTGTTTGCGCCATTCAGGGTCGATGCCAGGCGGCAGCCGAATATCAACGATCACGCCAACGTATTCTTTGGCGCGCAACAAATGCATCGCCGACGTTACATCTTCGGCGAGATTGAAATCATACCTGCCGCTAAAAAGCAACGGTCCCACCAGACTGCGTAATTCAAAGCGCGCGCTGTCTTCGATCCAGAGGACACTGGGTTTGTTCATCGTTGCGTTCTCCTCAATGTTTTCCCCATGCCGGCAGACACAGCGTCACTGCGGTGATGAAGGGTTGTTCGTAATAGTCCTGATCTTCGGGGTGATGCGGACCCGGGTTCGCCGGACGACTCGACACAAATAGACTGCCGTGATGAGTCAGCGCCGTGCGCTTGGCATCCGTCAGCCCAATGCCGGTTCCCAATCGCCCGCGGTCCTTCGACAGCTTGCCGCGATAGCCGAGTTGGAAAATGAGTCCATCGTCGATTTCTTCCTGCGTAATCGGGACGCCCCAATTTTCAAATTCGACGCAGACCATCCCGTCGCGCGCGTAGGTGCGGACAGTCACCCAGGGCGATTTGGCGCGGTCGCGCCGCCACGAGTACTTGATGGCGTTGTGGAGCAGATTAGACAGCGCGCGCTCAACATCGCGCTCGATCACTTGGACCTGCGCGTCAAAGTCGCGGTCGCGGCGCAAAATGTCTACACGTGAACTCTTGGCAAACTCCGCCATGTGTGCAATGGCTTGTTCCGTCAACTGCTTGATCGAGAGGACCTGCTTCTCCTCGTGCTTCCGCACGTCGGAGGTGACGAAATCGCGGAGCGATCGCAGGCTGGAATCCATCTGGATCACCGCCGTGCGCGTGATGAGCACATCGATCAAGCAGGCGGAATTCTCAAGCTGCGCCGACGCGCGCTGGACCTCGCGCACCAACTCACGCGGCAGTGCACCAGGCGCAATCTCTTGACACAACTGGCTGACCTCGTGCGCCGTGCGGCGAAGCGCCGGCGGGCGCATCTCCAACACCGGGAGCAAGTCGTGGATTTGGCGCAGCGGCGCAACTTTGGCGGCGAGTTCGTCCCATTTGGCTTCCGGCAATGCTTGGTACCGGCGCGACGGCTCCATGGTCTGGAGCAGTTTTTCGATTGCGTTGGCTAACTGCTCGGCTTGCTTGGTCTGCTGTTCGTCCATATCGTCCAACGGCGTCGCGAGGATCTCTTTGAGTGCGCGCTGCCCCAGCGCTTCGGCGATGCCATCTAGGGTTTGCTGCGCCATCAACAGCGTACTCGTATTTGCGTGCAAGATGCGACCAATGTCAAAGGTCAGTTCTTCGACCTTATGCTTGAGTTCATCCTCGTGCTTCTCCGCCTCGCGTTCTGCCGTCACATCGACCAGGCACCCGACGTAACCGATCACCTCGTGCGTCGCCGGGTCGCGCATCGGCTTGCAATAGTCTTCGACGAAGATTTCGCGGTTACCGACGCGAAGGGTGATCGTCTCTTTTTGGAGATGCGAGCCGCGCTCTTCGGCTTCTTGTGCCTTTCTCAACAGTTCGCCGCGCAAGAGCGGATCGGCGTAAAAGTTAGAGATGCTCGCGTCGACCGGACCTTCCTTCGGCAAACCTAACAATTGTCGGACCGGGCTGTTGCAGGCAAGAAAATGCCCATCGGGCGCGACGACGTACACGCCAATGGGCATCTCCAGGAAATTGAAACTTTGCACGAACTCGTGGATCGATTGTCCGTCCATTTCACTGCCTCGATTTCAAATGCGGTCCGCGCGGCGGATCGATTGCAAAAAGTCTGGCTCTTCGAGACGAAATGGTGCATCGCAGATTATAGCACAATGTTTGCTGTGACCCAAAAACTTGCGCTTGGCGGCGTGTCTTTCAGATGACGGTTTTTTCGGATTAGTGTATAATAAACCCGTGCCACCTGTGCTCATCGGCGTTGCCGGCGGTTCCGGTTCCGGCAAGACCACCGTATCCCAGACGATTCTCGAGCGCGTTGGACGTGACCGCATTGCGTATTTGCAGCATGACGCGTACTATCGCGACCGCGCCGCACTGCCATGGGCGGAGCGCGCTCGCATCAATTACGATCACCCCGATTCGCTCGAGACCGATTTGCTGGTCGAGCACCTGAAGGAGTTGCGCGCCTGCCGGGCGGTAGATGTGCCCGTGTACGATTTCGCCCAGCACGTTCGCAAAACTGAGACGCGGCGGACGGTGCCGCGCCCGGTCATTCTGGTCGAAGGGATTCTGATTTTCGTCGACCGCGCGCTGCGCGAGATGTTTGACATCAAAATCTTTGTCGACACCGACGCCGACGTGCGCTTTCTGCGCCGCCTGCAGCGCGATATTGCGGAGCGCGGGCGGACGATGGATTCGGTCGTGAGCCAGTATATGGAAACGGTGCGTCCGATGCACCTGGAGTTTGTCGAACCGAGCAAGCGCTACGCCGACATAATCATTCCAGAAGGCGGGTTCAATCAAATCGCGATCGATATGGTCGTCGCGCGCATCAATGCGATGCTAGGAGTTGGCTAATCATGCCGGAGGAATCGCTGCTCACCCGTCTCGATTTACTGGAACAGTATGTGCGCGATCTGCGCGAGGCGCAGCCGCTCAATTTCGCGGCGTACGAGGACGACAAGATGCTGCGCCGCTACACCGAGCGAATGCTGCACATGGCAATCGACGCGTGCACCCAAATCGGGATCGGTCTCCTCACGCAGGAAGGGCTTCGCCGTCCGGAAAATTATCACGACGTTTTCATCGTCCTGGGCGAGCATGGCATCCTGCCGCGCGAGATGGTCGATTGTATGACCGCGATGGTGGAGTTCCGCAACCTCCTGGTGTACGAGCACAGCACGGTCGACGATATGATGGTGTACGGCTTTGCCAAGAAGCGGCTGGGGGATTTCACCGATTTCGCGGACGCTGTACGCCAGCACGCGCGCCGCCCATCGGCGGACTCGACAGAAATCGAGCGCGCGAGCTAACATTCTCATCAAGTCGCCGAATGGTTCTTGGAGCACGCAATAGCCCCGAGTGCCGGAATCGGTTCCAGGTTTTTACTGCAAATGTGATCGAGTGCCAGTCGTTGGCGATAATCGCATGGCAAGCGCGTCCGCAAGAGTCGTACCGTCTTGCGGCGCATCATTTTTCGTCATAATATCTCAGGACAACGAAACACACGGGCAAGATGACGGTAAAGGAGACACAGCTAGTCTCGTCTGACGATGCGCGAGAAACAGACAAAACCAATCAAGCTCGGCGTATTGGCGGCAGTTTGGTATGGAGCCAGATCGGACGTGCGCTCGACATTGGTCTTGGCTTGGTGTTTGCAGTTGTAGTCGTCCGGGTACTTGGACCTCAAGACTATGCCGTTTATGCGGTGGCATGGGGCATCATCGGAGTCGCTACGCTCGTCGCATCGCTTGGATACAGTGAAACGTTGACGCGCTACCTCCCGACATTTGCGTTCTCGGGTGCAAAGACCGCAGCCACATTTGTTCGACGCTTGATTGCGGAACGCACGCTCATTGGCTTGCTGATCGCGCTCGTCGTGTGGGTTGGCGTAGAGCCCATCGCCGCTTGGACGCATACGCCTGCCTTGCGCCAAGTCATTGGCTTGGTTGCATTGCTCATTGTCACGCAGAGCGTATGGGACTTGCTGGTTGCCTACTATAACGCCACGCTGCGGATGCGCGACCATACTGCCGTGCGAACGGTTGGACAAGTCGCTAGTCTAATTATTGCCCTCGGTCTCTTTGGGATTTGGGGCGTCCAGATTTGGGTGCCGTTTTGTGCGGTGCTGACAAGTTACGTGATCAGCATCGTCTTGTACCTCCTGGGCGCGCGGAGCCAGCTTACGGTACCGCGTGAACCGATTGCGCTGAATACGGCGCGGCGGTTTGGTGGTTATGTCTGGTTGACCAACCTGGCAACTTTTGGTTTGGCGAACCAGGTTGATGTCCTCTTAATTGCTGCTCTGCTTCAAGACAGTTCGCAAATCAGTTTCTACAATGTCGCGATCCTTTTGCTGAGCCGGCTCTATTCGGTTTTGACGGGTTGGACGGCGACGCTGATGCCGGCAGCGGCAGAAGCCCATACCTTGCGCGGCGACAACGGACTGGTGCGTAGTTTCGATCTGTATATGAAAGTGAATCTGGCGGTACTTGTGCCGCCATTCATCTTTGTCGCCGCGTTTGCGCATCCTGTGATCGTTACGCTTTTTGGCGATGCCTTTGCGCCCGCCGGTTCGCTGCTCTGGATTTATGCGCTGTTTTCGCTGGCGTCTACGTTCGCAGGCGCAAATGTGTGCCATCCGATTCTCTATGTGGCTGACCGGCAGCGAGCGTTGCTGGGGCTACGTATTGCTGCCGGCGCGCTCAACATCGCGCTTGATGTGCTTTTGATTCCGCCGCTAGGCGCTGCCGGCGCGGTGATCGCGACGAGCGTGAGTAATTTGACAACACATATCGTTGAGCTGGCATTGCTGCGACGTGCGACGCACGCGACTTATCCGCTGGCGGTCGCTGCCAAATTTTTCGCTGCCAGTCTGCTGGCGATCATTCCAGCCGTATTCCTGCCCAACGCGGGCTGGGTCTCCTTGACGAGCGGCGTCATTTTATTCGGTGCGATTTTTGCCATCGCCATTTGGCGGATGCATCCCATTTCGGTGAACGATTATGCCGCGTTGAAGGCGGCGTTGCCGGGTTTGAGCCCGGTGTTGCGTTGGTTCGCCGCGGCGTGAGTAAATGATGAATCACCCAATCTACGAGGGCATCTTGACCACAGCGGCGCTGAGCAACGCAGTTTGTGGGATAGATGCTGTCGTAGTGAACATCGAAAGGAGTAGTGGCGGATGAATACTGCGGGTTTCTGTGCCTTATTTGAGAATGTTTTTTCTCCGCCAGGAATCTCCAAGCCAACTTTTGTTTACGGATTTCGGTTTACAAGGCGTTTTTTTGATTCCTGTCCAAATGTTGAAGGAATGACTTCGATCAAGAAACAGAAATTGTTGAATCTTGCCTTTTCCTGCCTAGATGCTAGCGAATGTTACTTGGAAGTGGGAACTTATTTAGGAAAGAGCCTGATTTCCGCAATGTTAGGCAATCCACGACGACGTGTTTTCGCGTGCGACAACTTTTCTGAATTTACTGCGACCAACTCCTACGAACAATTGAAACGAAACCTCGAAGCGTACAATCTTTTGGAGCAAGTGGATTTCTTCAATGCCGATTTTCCGTCCGTGCTTACTAAAGACAAGATTTCTCTACCGATTGGAGTTTATTTTTACGATGGGCCTCATGACGAGGAAAGCCATTATCGCGGAATTAAGATAGTTGAGCCTCTTTTATCAGATGAAGCGCTTGTCATCATAGATGATTGGAGGTTTGCCCCAGATTCACAGTCATATGCCAAATCAGGAACCGAACGCGCGATTGCTGAATCTGTTCACGGATGGCAGATGCTCTACGAACTTTCCGCTCGTTACAATGGCGATCGCGCAATGTGGTGGAATGGTGTAGCAGTATATGCATTTAATCGCCGCCGTACCTAGTCCTTTAATGCTGGAGAGCAAGTGAACATCTTGATTGGCTACGGCTATTTTCCAACCACCACGGGGCGCTACCTGGAGGAGAAATTCGCGGCGGAGCATCAAATTACTTTTGTAGGCACTGCCGGGGAAGGACGACCGGGTTACCCGCCCAATGTTGATCTGATCGATTTGACCCAGCGGCTGGCAATTCAGCCCGACCTGTTCCTTTACATCGATAGCGGACATTCCGCGTACTTGCCACACAGCATCGAGAAATTGAATTGCCCGACGGCGGCGTACTTGATTGATGTCCATCTAGGTCCTCGACTCCGCCAGCCCCTCGCCGCGCTTTTCGATTACGTCTTTGTCGCGCAACGCGATTATTTGGCAGACTATCAGATCGCGCCAAACCAGCACGTTGAGTGGTTGCCGCTGGCTTGTGATCCGGCAGTTCACAAGCCACTAGGTCTGCCGCGTGTCTACGATGTTGGTTTTGTCGGGCACGTCGGCGCGCGCGATCAGCGAGGACAATTGCTCGGCGCACTCGCCGCGCATTATGCGCTGAACGATTATCGCCGGGATTATTCGCGCGAAGAAATGGCAGAGGTCTATAACCAATCGAAGATCGCTTTCAACCACGCGATCCGCGACGACGTGAATATGCGCGTATTTGAAGCGATGGCGTGCGGTGCGCTGTTGGTGACCAATCGCATCGGCAACGGCTTGCTAGATTTGTTTCAAGAGGGCAAGCATCTGGTTACCTACCAAACCCAGGATGAACTCGTAGAGCGAGTCGCTTACTATCTCGCGCACGACGACGAACGCCAAGCCATTGCGCGGGCAGGGCAAGCCGAGGTGCTAGCGCGCCATTCGTATCAACAGCGCGCAGAAAAAATATTGAGCGTAGTCTTTCAGCAAGCGCCGGGCGGACGCGCGCCGTTACGCGATGTGGCGGAAAGGCAACTGGTCGCGCGGTACGCCGAACTCTACAGCAAATTTCGTCTGCTCGATGCGAGCTTTGATTTGCTTCGTCTTGCCTTTTCGGAAAAACAGGCGCGCGTGACTGCGTTCACCCAATTCGTCGCCGCTGTTCTGCGCCGCGTGAAATATGGCTGACGTATCGTTGGCAGTGATCATCGTCACCTACAACTCGCGCCGCGAGATCGATACTTGTTTAAACAGTCTGTTTGCCGATCTGGGAACGCGTCCCGCGCAAGTGATCGTCGTGGACAACGCGTCCAGCGATGGCACCGTCGCGCGCGTTGCCGCGCAATGGCAACAGGTTCTCCTGCTCGCGCAGACGACCAATCGCGGATTCGCGGCGGCGAATAACATTGGGCTTGCTACCATAGCTAGTGACGCCGTGCTTTTGCTCAATCCCGATACAGTGGTGCAACCAGGCGCGATTGCCGCGCTGCTTGCCGCACTCGACACGCATCCCAACGCTGGCGTTGTTGGTCCGATGCTGTTGAACGCAGATGGTTCTCTTCAGCCCTCCTGCCGCGATTTTCCCAGTCTGTTTGGCGATTTTATTGGAATGACCGAGCTTTATCGAGTGGGTCTAGCGCGCCGGATGCTTAGCCATCGCGTGGGCGCACTGAGCGATTATTGCCGCGCGCGCGCGGTGGATTGGTTAAGCGGCGCGTGCTTGCTCGTGCGACGCGCGGCGATTGATGTGGTTGGGCAGATGGACGAAAGTTTTTTTATGTACTCGGAAGAATTGGATTGGCAATACCGCATGGCGCAGCGCGGCTGGCTTGCCTGGTTCGAACCTGCCGCACGCATAACGCATCTTGGCGGTGCCAGCACCGCGCTGTTGTCGGGACAGCGAATCGTCTGGCAGTACCAAAGCATCTGGCGATTTTACCGGCTTTATCGCAGCGCGGGACAGCGACTGGCATTGCATTGGATTATCTGGATTGCCACGTTGCCTAAGATTGTTTTTCTTGCGCTGTCTAGCCACGGCAACGCGCATCGCCGCGAATTGCTGCGCGCTTTCTGGCAGGTGTTGTGGCTGAGTTGACGATGCCGCATTACGGCGGTGTAATCGATCTTAACGACGGCAACGATCCACGGACGCGTATCGTCAACCTAGTGCGCGCGGAAAGCCGCGTGTTGGAAATTGGCTGCGGCTCCGGCACGATTATTGGCTACCTCGCGCGGGCGAAACAATGTCGTGCGCTTGCCATCGAGCTGGATGGGCGGATGGCAGACGAAGCGCGCACCCAAGGCATCGAAGTTGTACAGGGCAATATCGAGGATCGCACAGTACAGGAATTGCTTGTCGCGCGTGCGCCGTTCGATACGATTATTTTTGCCGATGTATTGGAACATCTGCGCGAACCCTGGACAATCCTGCGCGCGGCGCGCCCCTGGCTGGCAGATGATGGCGTGGTTCTCGCATCGGTGCCGAATGTCGCACATTGGAGCATTCGGCTCGCGCTTTTAGCGGGACGCTGGAATTATACCGATGGATATCTGATGGATCGGACGCATCTGCGCTGGTTTACGCAGAAAACGCTACGTCAGTTGTTCATCGAGACAGGATATCGCGTGACGGACTGGCAAGTGCGCTGGGCGGCGCTACCCGGAGATCGCCTGTGGCGGCGCGTGATTCCCTTTCGTACGCGATTCTATTCTACGCTGGCAACCCGATTGCCTGGACTTTTCGGCTATCAGTTTGTGGTGCGTGCCAAGGTGACATGACTGCTCCCGACGTGAGCATCGTGGTCGTCAACTGGAATACGCGCGATTTGCTGCGCGATTGCCTGATCGCGCTGGCGGCGAACGCGCAAGTGATGACTGAGACGATTGTCGTGGACAACGGCTCGACCGATGGCAGCGTTGAAATGCTCGCCGCAGAATTTCCCGGTGTGTGCGTGATCGCCAACGCATCGAACGTTGGCTTTGCGCCGGCGAACAATCAAGGACTCGCGCGCGCACGCGGACGATATGCTCTGCTGCTTAATTCGGATACGTGCGTCGCGCCTGACGCACTGACCAACTTGGTCGATTTTATGGACGCACACCCGCAAGCCGGCGCGTGCGGTCCGCAGTTGCGGAATGCTGATGGTACGCTCCAACCGTCGGGGCGACGCTTTCCAACACTGGCTTCGACGCTCGGCGAATTATTGCCGGTACCGGAACGCTGGCGGCACAAATGGCGCGGCGATCTGGAAAAGCGCGATTACGATCAAGTATGTCCTGTGGATGAATTGTCCGGCGCGGCATTGTGCGTTCGCCGCGCCGCGTTGGAGCAAGTTGGTTTCCTCGACGAAGATTTTTTCTTCCTCGGCGAAGACATCGACCTGTGCTGGCGGCTGAAATCCGCCGGCTGGCAAGTGTTCTACGTGCCGACCGCGCGAGTGACGCATTACTGGGGTGGCAGCCGAAACAAAACGCGCAGTTATCGCATTAGTCTGCTTTCGCAGCGCAGTTATTATCTGCTCTTTCGCAAGCATCGTACCAAAACGCAAGCACGCGTGCTCAAAGTTGTTCTAGTGTCGCTGACGGGGATGAAACTGTGCAAGTGGCTAGCCAAGTTCCTCATTCGCCTGGATACGCAGCAAGCGCGGCAGGTCATTCGACAGCATTTTGCGGAGTTGGTTTGGCTGGCGAGAAATTAGATGACGATGCGGGTATGTTTTGTTTCCGGCTCCTATCCCCCTATCCGCTGCGGTATCGGCGACTTTACCCAGCGGCTGGCGGCGGCGCTCACGCAACAAGGCGTCGACGTGGTTGTGTTGACGTCCAAGGACAGCGTGATGCCGGGGCGCGATGGCGCCGTGCTGCGAGTGCCGATCGTGTCCAATTGGAACTTGCGCGCGTTGCCGGCGATTTTGACCGAACTGCGTGCGCTCGCGCCCGACCTCGTCAACATCCAGTATCCTACTCCGCGCTATGGACGGCAGCCGCTCGTCAATCTGTTGCCGTGGTTCATCCGCACGCGCCTGCACATTCCGACAGTCACGACCGTCCACGAATTCAGCACGTTCCAGTGGTTGGGCAAATGGCGCATTGGGTTATCGGTTCTATCGAGCGACTATATCATCGTGCCGGATCAAGTCAATCTGGAGCAGATGAGGCGGATGTTTCCCAACGTGCGATCCAGATCCACCCGTGTGCCGATTGGCGCGAATATCGAGCCGCAGTTGCCAAATGATTTCGACCGGCAGCGCGTGCGCGCTGGTTACCGCGCGACGGACACCGATGTCGTGATAGCGTATTTTGGTTTCATCAGTCCATCGAAAGGGATCGAAACACTCTTGCGCGCGTTCCAGCGCGCAAGCCAGGCGCAACCTAATCTGCATCTACTTCTCATCGCCAGCCGCGAGCCAGCCGATCCGAATTATGCTGCCTATCATCATCAAATCGCAAAGATGATCGAAGAATCGACGGTGAATGATCGGATTTTTTGGACGGGGTATGCATCAGCGCTGCAAATTTCGGCGTACCTCGCATCCGCGGATTTCGCGGCGCTGCCCTTCACTGACGGCGCATCGTTGCGACGTACCAGTTTGCTTACCGCGCTCGCGCATGGATTGCCGGTGATTTCAACGGCACTTCCCAATCCAATACCGGATTCTCTGCATGATGAAACTGGACTTGTGCTGACGCCTGTCCAAGATGCGTTGGCATTGGAAAAAGCCATTATCGATTTGGCGAATGACGATATACGACGCAAGACGTTGGCAGCCGGCGCACGCCAATTCGCTGGTACGATCTCGTGGACAGGTATCTCGACGCAGACGCTTGTTGTTTATCGTCATATCCTTGGAGTTTGAGTCTTGCGAATTTGTTTCGATTTGTCTCCCGCCGCCCATCGCCATGCCGGCATCGGACGCTACGCACACGAACTGCTTGCCGCGTTGACGCGCATCGATCGCGCAAATACGTACCGCGTTTTTCACAACCAGCTCGCTTTCAACGAAAGGGTGGACGCTCCGCTCGATCCCTTGCCGCGCACGGTGATTCCGCTGACCGCCAAGCCGTGGCGAATGAGCGTCCTGCTCGCCGATTTTCTGCGCGTGCCGATGGACCGTTGGATTCCCGGCATCGATGTCTTTCATGGTACAGACCACCTTTTGCCTCCGCTTCGCCGTGCGCGAACGGTATTCACTCTGCACGATTTGATTTTCAAGTTTTTCCCTGAATATCACTTGCCGCTCAACCGCGCGTTCCTCGGTTTGATGCTGCCGCGCTTTCTCCGCCGCGCGGACGCGATCATCGCGGTCTCGGAATGCACCAAGCGCGATGCCATCCGACTGTACCATCTTCCACCCGAAAAGATCACGGTGATCTACGAAGGCGTCGATCCGGCGCTGCGCCCGGTCGAAGACAAAAACCTGATCGAGCAGGCGCGCGCGCGGTACGCGCACGATCAGCCGTTCGTCCTTTACCTCGGCACCATCGAGCCGCGCAAGAACCTCATCGCGCTGATCGACGCGGTCCGCGCGCTGCGCGCACGCGGTCTGCCGCATCGATTGCTCATCGCCGGGCGCAAGGGCTGGCTGTACCAAGCGACGTTCGATCACGTCACGCGAACGGGAATGAGCGAGGCGGTAGTTTTTCTCGATTACGTGCCGGACGCGGAATTGCCCGCGCTTTTTGCCGCCTGCGACGCGTTCGTTTTTCCGTCGCTCTACGAGGGCTTTGGGCTGCCGCCGCTCGAAGCGATGGCATGTGGCGCGCCGGTCGTTTGCTCTAACACATCGTCGCTGCCGGAGGTCGTCGGCGAGGCGGCGGTGCTTTTCGATCCACGCGACGTTGGCGAAATCGCCGGCGCGATTGAGCGCGTCGTCAGCGATGTCGCGTTGCGGGATGAGTTGCGCGCGAAAGGAATCGCGCAAGCGGCAAAGTTTTCTTGGGAACGCGCGGCGCGCGAGACGCTGGCGGTGTACGAACGAGTGACGAAATCGAAATGACGCGGGCTTCCAACTTCCAGGTCGTCATCGACGGGCGCTACATCCAAGACCACTTTCCCGGCATTGGGCGATACACGTACAACTTGATCGATGCGCTGACGCGCGCCGCGCCGGACGAACGGTTTGTCGTGTTCTACAATCCCGCGCTCAGAAACACACGCTATGACATCGCCGCGCTCGCGCGCTATCCGAACGTCGAACTGCATCGAGTGAACATTGCCACATTTTCTCTGGCGGAGCAATATCGTTTGCCATTTGCCATTCGCGATTTGCCGTTCGCGGTTTTCCATTCGCCGTATTACATCAAACCGTACTTTTCGCGCACACCGTCCATCGTCACCTTGTTCGACGTGATTCCGCTGCGCGTGCCCACGACGGTCCCAGGTTGGCGCGCGCGGCAGCTGTTTCGAGTTGCCGCGACGCTCGCCACGCGCACTGCCGCGCGGGTGATGGTGCCATCGCAAGCAACATGCGACGACTTGATCGCGCGGCTGCACGTGCCACGCGAAAAAATCGTCGTCACGCCGCTTGCCGCCGACGCGCGCTTTGCGCCGCAATCGCAGACCGAAATCACGCGCGTGCGCGCGAAATACAATCTGCCGGCGCGCTATTTGTTGAGCGTCGGCGTCAATAAACCGCATAAGAATTTGGCGACGCTTGTGAGCGCGTTGGAACTATTCGCCGTTCACAGTTCGCCATTTGCGGTTCCACTCGTTATCGCGGGCGCATACGATCCGCGCTATCCGGTGACAACATCGAACCTCGAACCTCGAAAATCAGAAATTGTTTTTCTGCGTGATGTGCCTGACGCCGATTTACCAGCGTTATATGCCGGCGCGACCGTTTTTGTGTTTCCGTCGTTGTACGAAGGTTTTGGCTTGCCGCCGCTGGAAGCGATGGCGTGCGGCGCGCCGGTGGTCTGTTCGAACGCTTCGTCCTTGCCGGAAGTCGTCGGCGATGCGGCGGTGTTGGTGGATGCGCGCAACGTCCAAGAACTCGGCTCCGCCATTGCGCGCGTGCTAGACGACGCCGTGCTGCGCGATGAACTGCGCGCCAAAGGGATCGCCCAAGCCGCCAAATTCTCGTGGGAGCGCACGGCGCGGGAAACGCTCAACGTGTACAAACAATTAGCCAATGCGCCAATGAACCAATGAGCCAAATAATCCTTTGCGTTTATCGGCTCATCGGCTCATTGGTTTCATTGGCTTGATTGGCTCATTGGATGAATATCCTCCACCTCTACAAGGACTATTTTCCGGTCGCCGGCGGAATCGAAAATCATATCAAGTGGCTTGCCGAAGCGCAAGCCGCGCGCGGACATCAGGTCAGCGTCCTCGTGACAAGCCGTGACCGGCGGACGCACGTCGAGACGATCAACGGCGTGCGCGTCCTCTTTGCCTCGCGCCTCGCAACCATTTCCTCCGCGCCGATCAGCGCGGCGATGTTCAGTCTCCTCCGCCGCGAGCAGCCCGACATCGTTCATTTGCAGTTTCCTTATCCATGGGGCGAGGCCGCGAACTATTTTGTCGGACGCGCGCGCAAGACCGTGCTGACGTATCAAAGCGACATCGTGCGCCAGAAATATCTGCGCGTCGTGTACGCGCCGCTGATGCAGCGCGTGCTCGCGCGCGTCGACGCGATTATCGCCACCAGTCCAAACTATATCGCGTCGTCGCCGGTGCTGGCGCGCTGGAGAAATAAATGCACCGTCGTTCCGCTTGCCATCGACCCGACACCGTTTGAAAGCGCCTCACCCAACTCGTTACTCGCCACTCGCCATTCGCCGCTGGTCCTATTCGTCGGCGTGCTGCGGTATTACAAAGGATTGCAGTACTTGCTCGACGCGATGCCGGCGGTTCCGCGCGCGCGCTTGGTGGTCGTCGGCAAGGGACCGATGGAACGCCAGTGGAAAAATCACGCCGCCACGCTCGGCATCCAAGACCGCGTCAGTTTTGTGACGGATGTGGCGGATGCGGATTTGCCGGCGTACTATGCGGCGGCGGATATTTTTGTGCTGCCGTCGTCGGAGCGGAGCGAGGCATTTGGCTTGGTGCAGTTGGAGGCGATGGCAGCCGGCAAGCCAGTCGTCTCTACGGAACTCGGCACGGGTACCAGTTTCGTGAACGTCGATGGCGAGACCGGCTTGGTTGTGCCGGCGCGCGATCCGCGTGCGCTCGCCGCCGCCATCAACCGGTTGATCGATGATGCGCCCTTGTGCGCGCGGATGGGCGCGGCGGCGCGCGTGCGCGTCCAACGAGAGTTTACGCTGGAGCAGATGGTCGACCGGGTGATGGCGGTGTACAAAGATTTGATTTTCAAGAATAAATAGAGTAAGATACGCCCATGTCTACACGTCTAGCCGTTTTGTGCGATAAACTTTTGGAAGCGGGCTGGCTGGCGGCGCTGATCGTTGTGCCGCTTTATTTTGATATCTACTCCAGCCGCGTCTTCGAGCCGGACAAACTGAGTCTGCTGCGTTCGCTCGCCGTGCTGATGGCGGGTGTCTGGATCGTCCGGCAAATCGAAGGGCGACGCGCGTCGTCGTCAAGCAACGGAAACGCGGCGCCGCGGCTTTCCCTGGCGGAACAAGTACGCGCGCGCCTGCGCGAAAATCCGTTTTTGCTGCCTGCCGCGTTCGTCGTCGTCGTTTACCTCATCTCGACGCTCTTCTCGTTGACGATCTCGGTCAGTTTCTGGGGCTCGTACCAGCGCATGGAAGGAACGTACACCACTTTCTCGTACATCGTGGTGTTCCTGGTCGCGGCGAGTTCGATCCGCTCGCGCGCTCAGCTCGACCGTGCGATCAATACGATTCTTGCAACCGCGTTCCCGATCGCGTTCTACGGCATCCTCCAGCACTATCAACTCGATCCGCTGCCGTGGGCGGGCGACACCACCTTTCGCGTCGCGGCGAATATGGGCAACTCGATTTTTGTCGCGGCGTACTTGATTATGGTAGCACCGCTCGCGCTCGCGCGCTGGTTCGAATCGGTGATGCAGTGGAGCGCGCCCCCCGCGCGCGCACTGTACAATGGCCAACCCCGAGCGAGAGTCTGTGTTTAGATGGGATGATTGGGGGGCGCGATTTGGCAGGGGGCGG
>VFSW01001565.1_pt1 | contig 34910 bp, 42 predicted proteins | sample 5358111 | NCBI WGS metagenome assembly VFSW01 (sample SAMN11554181, study PRJNA540505) | mine drainage metagenome | isolation source: sediment from site ElyBrook_90M | place: USA: Ely Copper Mine, Vershire, VT | collected 2017
GTGTACTCCCATGGTATGAGGTTCTTTGGCACTGGTTCGCCGTAATGGATGTTCATTTTGATTATTTCTTTTTTCTTTTCGATAGAATTCAGAATAGACCGCGCAATCTTGTTCTTCTGCGCTTCTGCCTTGAGATATTCATACGCTACGTCTGCTTCGGGGGAAAGTATTACGTGTACAGATCTGTACTCTGCCGTCATACCATACCACCTTTTATTATATGTATACAAGTATTTAAATATTTACTTGTATATAATATATTTACTTTAGTAAACATATAGCTTGCGCTGGTGGATAAATGAGAATCAAAACTGTGGTCAATGTTGCAAAATACGTGTTGGTGCCTGTGGCACTCTTTCTTATGATGTCGAACATCACGAGTGGGGCTCCTGTGGCGGTAAGCCTGCAGATAGTGACAGAGCTCAGCAGCATAAAGGGCATACTTGCGCAGGTGGGGCCGATATTGAGCGCTGTGCTTTTCATAGTGGCGGGGGTGTTCTACGCGTTGGGCCAGGTAATGCCGCCTGACAAACGCGCCAATTTCCACAGCACCGCGGTAAATATAATTATAGGGGCGATTGTGGTAGGCGTGCTCAGTGTAGCATCGACTTCGCTTGCTACGGCATCGACGCACCTGCTCAATAACGTCACTGCGAACTCCCTCTCCTAGTGGTTGGTTGTTAGGATACAGCATCGCTGTAGGTGTAATCGCGATAATGATAAGCATAGGCGGCATGATATTCGGCGTCGGGTACGCGATGGATAACCAGAAACTGAAGAATTTCGGGAGGGACGAACTCATTCAGTCGTTCATCAATGGTGCGATAGTGGGCTCGCTCTTCCTCTTTTTCAGTCCCGGCGGCCTTGGAATTGGGGTAATAAACGGCCTTGTACTGAGCTCAAACGCGACCGCTACATGCGAAGGCTATATGAGCAGCAACTATGCGATATGTTTTGCCTACAACTATCTTGCAGGGATAACGCCGGTTGAGATAAACAACAAAAGCTACCCTTCATTGCTCGACTCTTCGCTGGAGCTGCTCCTTCCGGTCTCTGGCTTGTACATAACGCTGGGTCTTATATCATCTACGCAGCTCGATCTTGGCATAGCTTCGATATCGTTCTCTACAATACTCGCGCCGGTGCTCTCGCAACAGGATTTTATAATAACGGCCCTTACGTTCGCCATCATAGGGATATATACGCAATCCGCGCTGCTGGGCGTCATATCGATCGTGGCCGTGCCGTTTCTGTTACCGGTAGGCCTTGTGCTCAGGACTTTCTATCTCACAAGGAGGCTGGGCGGGACAATGGTAGCCATAGCTATAGGACTGTTCGCGGTTTTCCCGCTCACGTACCTGTTCGACGCGCAAATAACTGCGAACTATTCTGGTGCAGTGAACCAAACTACGGTCGGTTCACTGACCGTCCAGGCGCAGAGCATTCAGAGCGGGATATTTTCGGTGAGCGGAAGCTCTGTGTCTGCAAATTCTATATCTGGGACGGCTCAGCATCTTGCTAGCGGCGTATCGGCTCTTGCGAGCTCATTCGCCGACTTAATAAAGCAGGTTATCGGATGGCTAGCCATATTAATAGTTCAGGTTTTCTTCTTTCCGGTGCTCAGCACCGTGCTGACAATAACATCAATAAGGGAGTTGTCAAAGATCCTGGGCTCGGAGGTGTCGTTCGGCAAGTTTGACGTTTTTTAGCGATTATATGGAAATAAAAACTGGAAGGTACATTGAGTATATCTTCATTTCGATCTGCATTGCAGCCTTTGGCCTGAGCGTGGCTACCCTTAACGTTTACTTGATATCCGCTACATCGGCAGCAGCCCTTATCTCCTTTGTACTCTACAAAGCCTGGGGCATCATAGAGGCGAAGATATTCGAAAAGAGCAACCTTGTGCAGCTCTTCGGCGGCTTTGAGCTGAGTGGAGGGCGTTATGCAATGATAGCGAAGAGTGGGGGTAATTACACAGCCACATCCGTAGCAAGAATCAACACGTTGGGTGATGTGGGAATTGATTCGGGCAAGGTAGAGAACCTAATTGCGCACGTTAATGCTCCTTTCAAGTTGGTTCTTCATGTGGAAAAGCTGAATGTCTCAAGGCTTGTGGAGAAGATGGAGACAAAGAAGGGGATGAGGGAGATTGAGCTTACCAGGATAACAAACCCTGGTTCTGGAAAGGGGCTTGTGGCTGCAAGCAGGCTAAAGAGTGAGATAGCCTATCTGGAGCACGAGATTGCAGGGATTGCCGGCGGTGGCATACCGCTGAAACTTGCCTACTACATAATGACCAGTTCGAGCTCTGAGGGCCGATATAAAGCAGAGGAGGAGTCGAAACTACAGCTAAGAGAGCTTATGTCCGAGTTCGACGCGACCTTCGGAACGAAATCATCATTCCTTTCTGGAGAGGAGCTCATAAAGGCGATGAGGTTTGACTCGGTGGTGGCATGATAATCAAATCTAACTCGAAAATGGCCGCGAGGTACTGTAGGGTGCTGGGTATGACAGAGCCAGTGGTAGACGATTCAATCGTTGATGGAGTTTATGTAGGGAAAACAAAGCTTTACGGGATGCCTTTCTTTTTGGAACCAGATAAACTTGTGAACCCGCACATATCAATACTTGGAATGACTGGGTCTGGAAAGACCTATCTTGTGAAGAGCCTTGTAGCGAGGCTCTGCCTCACAAAAATGCATGGAATCCTGATAATAGACTGGTCCTCAGAATATACTGACGTTGTGGAGTTCCTTTGCGGAAAGGTAAAGAGGGTTGCTGCAGCCGGAGACCTTGACGAAATGCGCGACCTGACATCAGGGATAAATAGCATAGACCTCTCTGCTATAGAATCGGAGGCAGGAAAAAGGGCGGTGGCCGGAGAGGTATTGAACAGGTTGCATTCGTTTATGTTGTCCTTGACTCCGGGAACCGAGACTTGCAGGGTTCTGGTTGTTGACGAGGCTTGGAAACTGCTCAACTTCGAGCAGTCTCTGGGCCGACTCTTCAGAGAAGGGAGAAAATTCGGGTTCATGATAATTGCAGCGACACAGCTTGTTAAGGACGTTAATAATGAGGTGTTGGCAAATGCGGCGTCAAGTTTTGTATTTAGGCTTCAGGGAACAGAGAACCTTGACAGCCTGATCACGTCTGGCTTGATCGACCAAGGCTATGCAAATATGGTTGGCGATTTGGGCAGGGGCAGCTGTGTAGTTTCGCTGGTTCACAGGAACGAGGATTCACCAAGAAGGTTTTTGATAGATAAAGTTTACGGGTTCTCATTCAAAGGATATTTTATAAAATGTGGTTCTATGGCAATCAGGATAACCTCTGGTAAATTGGCGACGCTGATCGACAGTGTGCACCTGGACAACTCAGCGAAGGCGCGGATAACAAAATTCTTCGACGACAATCAGAAAGGCGCAGACCTGGCACGTCTGGTCGGCCTCCTATTCGATGTCGGATTGGAGAGGCAGGACGTAGTGACGTTTTCTAGGAGTCTAGGAATAAAGGACAAGTCGACAGCATTGGCAATTGAATCCCTGAAGGGTGTTGAGTTTGTTAAATAAAAAGGATGCTGCGCCGGAGTTATGTTCGGCATTTTATGTGGAGGCTAGGTTAACTGGAAACATGCTGGGAGTACGGAGACTGCTGAATACCATCCCGTCTCTAAGGCTGTTAAGCTACGGAACTAGGCTTAGGTATGAGATTGTCGATAGAGGCGAACATAAACAGGTTCTGGAACTAGAAGAAAATGGAATACGGTTCGTGTTTCACTTTGAGAAGCCGGACGCCGAGGTATTCTCATCAAATCTACTGAGGTTGCTTGCATTTCTGGCGGTCCTTGACGGCACATATGAAATCAAGCTTAGGTCCATCTACAGTTATGTGATAGATGCGCTAAGAAAATCATCGAAGTGCTTTGTCGTGCAGCCAGATAACTCTGCGCTTGTTGAAAGGCTATCTAGAAATGCGGAGAGCCTGACTTTCGCAAACTCAAAGCTATCGCACATCATTTATGAGGACGAAATGCACGCAAACGCTATCGAATCTGACTTCAGGAGCTGCAAGGCGTTTTGTTTTAGCGTTATTGATTCTGTCAGAAAGAGCGGAAGGGACGTAAAGAAGGAGCTTGAAGGCACTTTTGGAGTAAGTCCAGATGTTGCTTCAAGAGTATTGGAGCTTATAAACAAAGGTAATTGAATGACAGCCTACGAGTTTGGTCTCTCTTACATCTTGGTAGGTATATTGGTATGCCTCGTGTTTGTTGCCATTTCAGATTGGAGCTTATCTAACTCAACCATTTTCATATACGATAGGTTTGAGCTGGGCGATAGAAAGAAGTTTTGCATGGCTGACCTGATATCGGTAACCGTCGCTGTTGAGAATAGGAATGACGATTTGTTCGCAGTGGGCGGTATCGCCTTGGAGAAAGAGGAGATGGTTGGGGCTCTTTGTAAATATTTTGGGATTCGCGGTAGAGATGGCCTAACTGCAGATGAACTTCTTTACGCGCTGCATGTTGCTGATAAAGAAGGTGAGATTTTTGTGCGCGGCGGGCTTTTGACAAGGGCATTCCACTCGGATGTCCTAGCAGCTAGAAAAGTTTATGACTCTTGGGTTGCGGGTGGCGGCGTAAAGCTAGCTTCGGGCCCAGGCAGGTTCTTGAAAGCTAATAAAATCTCTTTATTGGGTGGTGTCGCATCGTCAGGCTCAAGCGCAGTTGCTTTGTTGTCGAAAAGCGAAAGGCTAGAGTTTCTTTCTGCACTTGATGTTTTTTCCAATGAGAATGCCAAGGTTTTACTGGGCGTACTAAATGGCGGCTTGAAGGTGATGGCATTTTAGCAATATTGATATTCTTCGCGAGATTTGGGATAGTTTTAGGGGTCATAATGTTGAACGGAACCAGCATATTAGCCCTGATCAACCCTTCAAAGGTAAGATATGATCTTGGTGCGTATACAGAACTGCTTTTGGGCGGTATATTCCTTATAGTAGTTTCGCTATCTGCAGTGTACATAGCGGGTGTATGAGGCTTATACTTCTATCTTTACATCGTCGCCTTCGACCACTACATTGAAGGTCTTTACGCTGAGTGCTTGATCCCACGCTTGCGGGGCGGCCTTTCCTGTAGATAGATTGTATGTCATTCCATGCCATGGGCACATGACCACCAGGCCTTCTAAATCTCCCTCTGACAGCGGTCCTCCTTGGTGAGGACACTTTTCCTGAATCGCATAGACCTTGCCGCCAACTTTGAAAATGGCTACCTCAAGTTCTTCGTTTATGGTAACCTTTTTGCCTTTTCCTTCCTCCAGTTCACTCAGTTTCGCTACATTTACAAAGCCAGGCATGTGTTCATCTCGTTTTGATTGCCCTACTGGAAGACCAACCTTGGGCCATGAATCTCTCCATCAATCATTCTCCTGAATAGATTTAGAGGTTTCGGATCTGTGGTTTTATACTGTACAAGTTTTCTTTCCACATCGCTCACAAACCTTGCTACTTTTCTTTCGTCGAGTATAGGCGCTTCGGCCTCCTCTTTTGGGTGCTCAGATAAGTAAGGTTCTGCTATATGGATGGCATCGCATGCCATACACAAATATGCGGCCCACCGGGCGGCGGTTGATATGTGTTTTATTACAGTTGCCCGATCTAGTTTATCGTTATCTGTATCCGTATCTACGAGGTGCTGGGCAACCACGGCGGGGTCCCATCTGGGGTTAACACTGATTAGACGGAGGTCGCGGAGGACAAACGCAGTGCATACTGACATGAAGATTCTGTCTGCTGTAGTTGATACATCCCTACCATACTCATCAACTGACAGTACGTCAAAATGGTTGGTGAGAGCGTGCGCATACGCGGAGAGTGCTATAGGCATCACAGCTTGAGTTATGTTGATGCTTATTTGTGGTTGATCTACCCCGTCTCTTAGAAATCCATCTATGCTCAATATTTTGTAAACCTCGTGCTCCAGCCTTTTGTATATGCGGGGAATGCTGGGAGCTTTCTCTCTTAATAGAAGGACGCAACTGTCAACGGCGATCTCCGGGGTCGCTATATGATGTCTGTGGACGATGGGTAGTGCTATAGGTTTTGATTCGTTGATACCAAAGGCGAATTTCATCATTGCCCCACAGTTTTAGATGGTTTAAATGAATATTTAAGGCTTGGCTCTCTCTTTTGGTGCCATGCGCCTTGACCAGAACCCGCTGCGTTTTATTACAGGAGTAAATACCCAGGTCATTGACCGTTTCTTGACCCTAGATAAAAAACTGTTTATCTCGGACATCTCTTCTTTGGTGAGGTTCCATCCCACAGCCTCGGCATTCTCTATGGCGTGTCCCTTGTCGCCCGCTTTCGGTATGGCTATCACATTTTCCCTCGACACCAACCAGTTTAGCGCAACCTGCGCTGCGCTCTTATCGTGATTCTCCCCTATGCTGGTCAGTGTAACCCTTAAGTTATCATATTTTCTGCTGAAGATAGCACCCCTAGCAAGCGGACTGTATGCTATAACTGTAATCTTGTTTTTCATGCAGTGACTGAGAATTTTCTTCTCCACATCCCTTACAAGTATGCTGTACTCTACTTGATTGGACACTATTTCATCATTCTTGAGCGAATGCTGAGCCTCCTCAAGCTCCTTGACATCAAAGTTGCTTACACCTATGTGCCTTATCTTTCCGTCTTTCTTGAGCTGCTCCATCGCCCGCATTGTTTCCGCTATCGGGACACTGTGGTTTGGCCAATGCAGCTGGTACAGGTCTATCTGCTTTACTCCGAGCTTGCCGAGACTGGCGTTGCACGATCTTATAACATCATCGTATTTGAAGTTGTGGGGTGATACCTTTGTGGCGACAAAGATGTTGTCTATGCCCTTTATTGCCTCGCCCACCATGGCTTCGTTGCCGTACATTTCTGCTGTGTCGACAAGGTTCATCCCGTGCTCTGTCCCGACCCTTATTGCTTCAATGTCGGTGTAGCCGTTCAGCATCTTCCAGGTGCCTATGCCTATCCGCGGGATCTTTTCCCCAGTCCTGCCCAGCTCGGTATATTCCATGATATAACTTTAGCGCAATAGGTAATAAAACGTTGCTATATGGTGTCCGCCTCTCTCCACACGTTTTGTACTGCTTTGAATTAGTAGACATGTATCGCCGTGGTTAGGTTTTGGTATCAAAATGCTAAAGCCAGCAAGAAAATGAGCCATACGGCTATTGGTATGGCAAGGTTGTCGAAATTGCCGGGAGTTATTCCTTCTACTACCGCGCCTGCAACAGAAGCCAATACTGTGATTTTAGATATCCTAACTGTGAAGCCGCCTGGGAGGAGTAGGCTTACAAAGACGAATGTGCTTATCAGGCTTGCTATGAAGAACGCAAGGCTGCCCTCAACGCTCTTCTTGCCGTTGTGGTAATGGTTACACGCGTACTTTCCGGCTATCGGCGCGACCCCGTCGCCGAACACCACGGCACAGAGTGCGGCTACACCTGCAATGCTCCTGAACGCGATTATGGTGAATACTATGAACATCGTCATGAAGATTAGCGGTCCGTATATTATCTCGTAAAGGTTGTCCATCTTTACGAACTTGATTATCTTGGTGTGCGGACCGCGTTTGTATAGCGCAGAGAGCATTATAGAGATGAATATGGCTATAGGTATGATGAAGAGCAGCTGCGCGTACTGCGTGCTGAAGAGAAACCAGAAAACTATCAGGCCGCCCATCCACAGGTGTATTGCCTTTCTTGCGGTGCTGTTCGATATCTTTTGTCTCTCGACCAGGATGTCCATTGCTATTGCTATGGCAAAGATGTAGACTATCTCCGCTATTTCAATCAAAATATTATACAAAAGCGCCATTCAAGCCCTTATTGTTTCGCTGCAAGCTATTTTACGCCTATGTGTTCGAGGATTGGATTAAGCGCCTCTTCCAGTGCCCTAGAGTCGCTTACGGTGATTATGTTCCCGTCGATCTCCATGTTCTTTTCCGAAGGGACTCCGTGGAAGAGAAGGACCATCCTCTTTACCTCCTCATCCTTTGGCACGGCGAGCTTCCTTCCTTTTATTATGTTCGCCTTGGCGAGCACCTTCTCCGCGTTGCCGATCGCGCCGATATACTTCTTGCTGTTGTTGAACTTGAGCGCTATGTCGAGCAGCGGCCTGAAATCCTGCAGCTTGTATTTATCAACGCCGTCACCGTCGATGAGTATTATGCCATCGTAGCCCGATGGATCGACCTTGTTGGTGTTTATGTCAGGCATCAGCGTCGCACCGTGCGAGCCCACGCATTCCTTTGTGCTGTAGCTCGTTACTTGGTATGAGATATTCCACCTGTCAAAGAACATCTTTATGGTTGAGAGCGATTCATCCCTGAAATCGTTCGGGGGAATGAAGATTAGGAATTTCATTCGGTCACGTTGAGTCCATGTACGGAGCCAAAAAGTAAGCAACTGTTGCATCTCCTATCTTGTAGTTAATCCTTATCGGCTCCTCTGTCTTCAGCGATAGGTCTATAGAGTTGCCTGGTGGACATGCCCTCACTATCCTGTCGAGATACTCTAGATTGAATGTTACTGAGGACGGCTTTGTTACATTGAGCTTCTTGATGAAATCGGGGTTGTCGTGCTCTTCTTCCAGTTCGGCCGCGTCTCCCTTGGCCGATATCTTGAAGCTATCCTTCTCTGTCCTGAATCCTATCAGTGAAGAGAGCGATGTGGCGTCTTTTAGGACTTCCTTGAAAGGATCGCTCTTGACCTCTATTGTCGATTCGAACTCTATCTTCGGCTCCTTGTCGGCCTCCTTCTTGACGTCTATCATCGGCAACTTGTACCTTCTCCTGCTTTTTTCGCCTATGAACTCTATCGAGAGCTTGTTGTTCGAATCCTTGATAACCAGCTGTTCGGCATTCCTCGAGCTTGCGAGTATCTTGCTGAGGTTTTCGAGGTTTATGCCTATCGATGCCGGCTTCTCGACCTCGTACTTGGAGAACGCCTTGCTCGGTATGAAGAAAGAGACCATGCTTATCCCTGAGGGATCCATCGCCTTGAGAGATATGCCCTCCTTTGTTATGTTGAAGGCGCCCTCGTCTACCAGGCTTACGATCGCATCCACGCAGTTTCTCCAGTATCTAGCGTCATCTATCTTTATATCGAACATAGGACCCCCAGTAATAGTACAGGTATTCTCTCGTAAAGGAATAAAAACGTATGCAAATTGCCCGAATAAGGGAATAGCGGGGGCTTTCCGACTATAAGCTCATACCTGGCTCTTGGGGTCGAGCACCCTGTCAAGGGTCTTTTTGTCCAGTATTTTCATGTCAAGGCAGACCTGCCTGAGGCTCTTCCCTGTCAGATAGGCAGTCCTGGCCGCTTTAGCGGCCGTTGCGTATCCTATATAGGGGGTAAGCGCGGTTGCCACTGAAATATCCATTTCCAGGTGCTTCTCCATCGCCCTTTTGTTGGGCTTTATGCCGGCTATGCACCTCTCTGAGAAGGTGTTGATCGCGTTTGAGAGTATGTTTATCGAAAAGAGGAGGTTGTACGCGATTATAGGGGTGAATACATTCAGCTCCAGCTGGCCCGCCGATGCGGCCATATACGTTGCTTGAGTGAGGCCCATTACTTCGAAACCGACCATGCCGACCATTTCAGGTATGCTAGGGTTTATCTTGCCTGGCATTATCGAGGATCCGGGAAGAATCTCTGGTAATGCTAGTTCGCCTATCCCCGCCCTTGGACCTGACACAAGCAGCCTCAGGTCGTTTGCGATTTTGCTCGTTGCGATCGCGATCTCGTTTAGTATACTGCTTATCGTTACCTCGTCCTGACGGATCTGCATAACCTTGAACGCATTGTCCGCCACGAAGAACTTTGCCTTTAACATCTTGTTTATCTCTTTCACAGTTTCGCTTGCGTATTTCTTGTTCGCATTTATGCCTGTGCCTATGGCGGTGCCGCCTATCGGAAGCTCCAGAAGAAGGTTCTTTGCGTTATCGAGGTTTCTTGCTACATGGCCTATCGACCCTGCGTAACCATGGAATTCCTGGCCGAGTGTCATCGGGACCGCGTCCTGAAGATGCGTCCTGCCAACTTTTATGGTTCGTGAGAACTCTTTTGATTTCTTATTCAGAGTATTCTCAAGTTCGATCAACGCGGATAGGAGGTTCTCTTTTATTGCCTGGTAGCACGATATGTGGATTGCAGAAGGGTATGTGTCGTTTGTGGACTGGCTCATGTTGACATGATCGTTTGGGTGTACGATTTTGTAGTCTCCCTTCTTGCCTTTGAGGATTGTTATCGCCCTGTTTGCTATCACCTCGTTGACATTCATGTTTGTATTTGTGCCTGCGCCGGCTTGGAATACATCGACTACGAACTGGTCAGACAGGCTCCCGGCAAGGACATCGTTGCACGCTCTTACTATTGCGTTGCCTCTTCTCTTGTCAAGCTTGTTTGTCCTCATATTCACAATGGCTGCTGCTTTCTTTATCACAATGTATGATTCTATGAGACGCCAGTTTATCATTTCTCCGGATATCTGGAAATTGTTCACGGCCCTCTGCGTCTCGGAGCCGTAATAGGCGGATTTGGGTACCCTGACCTTTCCAAGCACATCAGATTCTATCCTGTATTCCATATTGTTGCATCTCACTTGTCATTTATAATGTTATTTTTTTATCGCGTCGTTCTTTAGAAGCTGTATTGCTGTAGCGGGATCCACCCCTTTTGGGCAAACCTTCGAGCATGCGCCTGCGAACTCGCAGCTCCAGAGCCCCTCCAGCGTATCGACAAGGTTAATTCGAGTATCGCCATGCTGGTCCCGCGAATCTGAATTGTATCTATATACTTGCGAGAGCGCCTGCGGCCCTATGAAGTCAGGATTCGTGTTTACTACGGGGCAGGCGTCGTTGCATAATCCGCACATTATGCAATACGAATACGGCAGAAACTTGTTTATCTCATCCCGGCTCTGCTTGTACTCTTTCTTTGCCGAGTACTGCTCTTTCGCGTTATCTCTGTAGAGGTACGGGTGTATTGATTGGTGCTTGCTGAAGAAATCGTCAAAATCATCTACCAGGTCTTTCAAGATCGGGTGCCCCTCCATAGGCGCAACCTCTATCTCGTTGCCGTTTAGGCTCTTGAATATGTTGGCTTCGCAGGCTAACGATGGCTTCCCGTTTATCACCATACCGCACGAGCCGCATATTCCCATTCGGCAGCTGTACCTCATTGACAGAGTGTTGTCCTTCTTTTCCTTTATGGCTATCAGAGCCTCCAGCACCGTGGTAAACCTGGTCGCGGTTATCATGTATGGATGGACCTCCATCTTACCTGTCGCTGTGTTGAACCTCTTTACATTGAGGGTTACCTGATTGTGTTCGCCTTGATGAACAGTCTCGTATTCGGTTTTGATGCCGAGGTGCCAAACGTCAGCTCCGGCGGCCCGGTGCTTGGGCCCGAGGTATACCTCTCTCGCACCCATTATTCCGAAAACTAGTAAACCTATTGTGATCAGCGGTATCAGTGCCAGTTTTGCGGCTATTGGATAGAACAGGTACGACAGCATCGCAAGAAACATTAAGACAGGGGCGCCAATCATGGCAACGTACATCGGCGCCATCCTTAGTGATTCCCTCATATCAACCACAGGTATGAAAGCGCAGCCAGGCCGGCGAGCCAGAGCACCAGGGCCGTATATGGCATAAGCTTGTAAAGCGGATCCATGGCGCGCTTGCCGTGTTTGCTTGCGGTGGCGAGATACGATTTGTTAAGGTGACCGAAGACGAAACCTTTGGTGGCGATTACAGATATTCCTTTTGCGGTCTCGTATACTTGAGGGGTAAAGAGGACCCAGACGAGCACGAACAATAATTTGAAAACAGCACTTGGTATACCGATAGCATAGCCCAATACAAAGGCTATCGCGGCGATTATTGAGACTATTATGAGAACCCTGTAGAATAGCATGTGGATAAATGCCTCTTTGTCAAACCCGAGGAGCCTGCCTATGCTTGTCTGCTTTCCCCTTAAGTCATAAACCTGTTTGTCCAACAGCTCACCTAATACTTCCTCGGAGCCGGCTTCCATCTTGTTATCGCTACTGGAGAGTATGATATCTCTATATTACCTTTTACATCCTTCGCTATAGTGTGCTTAAGCCAGCGCTTGTCGTCCCTTTTCTTGTAGTCGGTCCTCGTGTGGGCGCCCCTGCTCTCCTCTCTGTTGATTGCACACCTGACCGAGACGTCAGCAAGTGAGATCAGGTTGCCTATCTCCAGCGCATCCCTAAGGTTTGTATTGAATACCTTCCCCTTGTCTGATACGCGCATGTCCTGATACATCTCTTTTAACTTTGATATCTTTTTCCTCGCGGCGGACATGCCCTTCTGGTTCCTAAAGACATAGACATGCTCGTCCATCGCGCTTTGCAGTTCGTTTCTTATTTCGTATGGGTCGTTCGACCCTTTGTTGTCGATGATTTTGTTGAGCTCTATTTCAGAGGCGTATGCAGCAGTCTCGGCGGACTTTGGATCCTTGGTGCGTTCTGCATGCGACTGCACATATTTCGCGGCCGCGATGCCGGTGATCCTTCCCCACACGGCACATTCGCTTAGCGAATTGCTCCCTAGCCTGTTTGCCCCGTGAACGCTGACACATCCGCACTCTCCCGCGGCCCAGAGCCCGCTAACAGTACCATCAAGTTTGCTGGACACAACGTTTCCATCTATTGTCGTATGTATCCCGCCCATGGTGAAGTGCGCGGCGGGTCTGATTGGAATCTGCTCGTCTACCGGGTCAATCCCGAGGGTCTTTATCGTGATCTCCCTGATCATTGGGAGCCTTTCGTCAAGTTTATCGATGCCAAGGTGCCTCAAGTCGAGATAGACATGCTCCATCCCGCTGCCCTCCTGTTTGACGCCCCTTCCCTTCATTATCTCTGTTATTATCGCCCTTGATATGATGTCGCGCGGTGCAAGCTCCATGACGGACTTTGCGTAATGCTCCATGAAGCGCTCGCCTTTTGAGTTCCTCAGGTATCCTCCTTCGCCCCTGGCGGCCTCTGTAATCAGTATGCCGTTTGGCACAAGGGCTGTAGGATGGAACTGGGTGAACTCCATGTCCTTGAGCGGCAGGCCCGCCCTATAGGCTAGTGCGGTGCCGTCACCGGTGGCAGAATGCGAGGTTGTGGTAAAGCTGTATATTCGTGAATGCCCACCGGTTGCGATTATGCAGGCCTTGGACCTAAACAACTTTGTGTTTCCGGTGGAGAGGTCTATTGCGAATAGACCCAGGACCTTGTTATTTTTTACAAGAAGGGATGTGACAAAGTGCTCGTGGAACTTGTCTATGTTGTCCGATTTCAACGTTGTATCGTAGAGGGCACGCATCATGAAGAACCCTGTCTTGTCTGCGGCGAAAGCGGTCCTCTTGACGCTCATCCCGCCGAACGCCCGGAAGAGGATGTTGCGGTCAGGCTCCCTAGACCACGGCACCCCGAGGTGCTCAAGAAATCTGATCTCCTTTGGGGCATTCTTCACCAAGGCCTCTACCGCATCCTGATCAGCAAGATAGTCCGACCCCTTGGTGGTGTCGTAGCTGTGAAGTTCGAAAGAGTCCTTGTTCTTGCCAGGATAAAGCACGCCTGATATTCCTCCTTCTGCGGCGATGGAGTGGCTCCTCATCAGGTGTAGCTTCGATATTACTGCGATCCTGCGTTTCTCCTTAAGCATCTTGCTCGCGTGTATCGCGGCCGTCAGCCCAGCTATTCCACTGCCCAGGACAACGATGTCGTAGTCGAGTACCTCCATTCAATCATTGTGCTTTTTGTTCAACCTCTCTATGTTCTTTTCCATTTTGCTGTATCTTGCAAGGAGTGTCTTGGTCTCCCTCTTTATTTCCTCAGCGCTTACGTGCGTCTTAGCTACGCCTGACTTGACGGCAGCGTCGGCCACATACGTTGCGACGCGCACGGCCATGGAAGTGTACTCTTTCAGGTCGCCGAACTTTGGTATAATATACTCGCGTGACCTCTGTGACTTCTTCACGGTTGCGGCTATCGCATCACTGGCCGCGATTATCATATCCTCGGTTACCTTCGAGGCCCGGGCTGAAAGAAGCCCCCTGAAAAATCCGGGGAATGATAGATAGTTATTGACCTGGTTGGGGCGGTCGCTCCTGCCTGTTGCGACTATCGCAGCCCCTGCCGCCTGAGCTTCGGCGTAGTCGATTTCTGGAACGGGATTAGCGAGGGCGAAGACTATGGGGTCCTTCGCCATCTCTTTTATCATCTCTTTTGTGAATGCTCCTTTTGTTGATACTCCGATGAGGACGTCGGCGCCCTTGACGGCGTTGAAGATGCTTCCCTTTTCCATGCCCCTGTTGGTCGTCTTCGCAATCCACTGCTTGAACTCATTCATGTTGGTCTGCCTGCCTTCGTATATCGCTCCGGTTGTATCGCAGACTATTATCTCTCCTGCCTTTGACGCTTCGAGGATCTCGGCTATTCCCAGGCCTGCTGAACCAGATCCGTTGATTACGATCTTGACCGCGTTGAGCTTCTTGCCTACTACGGCGAGCGCGTTCATCAGGGCGGCCCGGACGACTAGCGCAGTGCCTTCCCTGTCATCGTGGAAGACCGGGATATTGAGGGACTTCTCGAGCCTTTGGGTTATCCTGAAGGCCTTTGGCGCCTCTATGTCTTCTATGTTTATTGCTGCGACAGATGGTTGTATCATCTCTGCAAACTTGACAATCTCATCTTCGTTTTTCGAGCTGACGCATATAGGTATGGCGTCTACCCCGCCGAATTTCTTGAAGAGCAGGGACTTGCCTTCGATTATCGGCATCTCCGCCTCTGGGCCAAGGTCGCCGAGTCCTAGAACACGAGTTCCATCAGTTATTATTGCTACCGTATTGGCACGGTTGGTGTACTCGTACGACATTTCTATGTTTTCTTTTATCGCCTTGCTAACCTCAGCAACTCCAGGTGTGTAATATAGCGATAGGTCGTTGCTGTCCTTCAGGGTGACCTTGCCGGTTATCTCTATTTTACCACGACGTTTCTTGTGGGCGGATAGGGCCTCATCCTTGATAGTAGAACTTATATCATTTGTCATAGCGTTAACTATTCAAGTAAAGGTTTTTATAATATTCAAAGCTTGTAAGTGTTCTATGTCGGAGCGAGTTTGTGATATCTGCGGTGCGCGGTTTTACTGTATGGGAGATGATGTGATTGTATGCTGGTGCATGAAGGTCAAGAACAGCAAGAAAAGGCGTAACGAGATAAGGAGCCTGACTAGGGCGTGCGTGTGTAAAAAGTGCTTGAGCAAATAAATGGGGCTGCCGAGATTTGAACTCGGACATCCAGCGCCCGAGGCTGGAAGTCTACCAGGTTAGCGTACAGCCCCAGCTATGATCTTATAAGTTGGTGACTAGATTATATTAATGTTAGCGGGGTTGTTTTGATATGCTGGGCTGTTTAGCTAGAACTCGAAGGCCTCTATGTCGAACTCCGAATACCTTGCCTTTGCGTCATCAATAGCACGGCGTGTTGCATTTTTTACTTCCTGGTGTGTAGCCTCGTCTTTGCTGCTTGCGATTCCCAAGCTGGCCGCTGCAGTATCGGCGCAGTCGCCTATTAGTCTATTACGCAGCATCCTTCGATCAAATCCGGTTTCCTCTAGAGTGGTCCACAACCCAGATTTCTCCATTGCTATCCGCCCGCGTGCACGGTACGTTAGAGCCCTTTCATAATCTTCAGCTCCGATGGCCCGTAGCTCGTCTGCTATTGCCGCATCCCTGTAATCAAACCCTGCTGCTACCAACATTTTCTTTGGAGATACCTCTTTGATTAGCTCCTCTGCCGTTGCATTTCCGAGTTTTGCACCAAGGGATTCCATGACCTCCTTCAGCCTTTCGATCCTAATTACAGCGTGTACTAGCAGCTCGGCCTCTACCGCAGCGTCGAGGTATTCTTCCTGCTCGCTAGCCTCGTTTTGACTTGATCTAAGTTTCAGCGCCACGCTAGTTAGTTGAGTGACAATGCCCGGGATATACAATGGTATCTCTCCATATTCAAGAATCACGTCTGTGAGAACGTCTACCGCCTTTAAAAATACGTAGACATTTTGTGTAAGCGTATCAATGTCGTCATGATAATAGAGCAATATTTTAGAATTTTGGGGGCTGCCGACTATATTTTTTGCGGCCAACAAGTTTGGCAATACCGCTTCTGCATCGGAAACCGTGCCGCGGTTAGCTGATAATATCCCACTTCTGATATTTCTGGACAGTTCAAGTACCTGATCCACGTCAAATCTTTCTGATTCGGATCTAGTAGATCTTTGTACTTGTGTTCGCGCTGCCAGAGTTGGTTGGTTCATATTATCATCACTGAATGGAAAGAGATAGCTCGACCAGATATTTATACCTTTTCTTAACCTAAAGACTACTCATAATTTAGATCTTCTGAGCGGATTTATGAGCAAGGCTCCTACCTACAAGCTCTTTATTATTAACCTGTGTAATTGATACATGCACAGTGACGAGGAGCTTTCATTTGCTTATAAGTATCCATTCTCCAGAGAGGCTAAGACAGTAATAGGCGCTCAGTCGGTTACCGGTCAGAACCTTGACGTGTTCCTTGAGCAGGCAAAGACGAGGCTGGAGGAAGCCTTCAGCAAAGGCAAACTAGAGTACAAGAACCTTAGATACGGAAAGCTTGATTACGTAATAGGATACGCTTACGCCAGGATGTTGGTAAGCGGGTTGGGCAGCAGGGCGGGCATTTCAAAGTACGCTGCTGCCGAGGCCTCCAGATCCAAAGATGCCATAGAGAGCGGAGATGCTGACGAGATCATGCACCTTTCAGGAGAACTAGGGCTTGATGTGACAAGAGACAAGGCAGATTTTAAGATAGGTTTTCCACAGTTCCTGAAGTACATGTCTTCTACACCAGAATTCTCACTGGTCAACTTCAAACTCCACGGAGGATTCGTTGTGCTTGACAGGCACCAGGTGGCAGATTTGCTAAGGAACGCAATGTTGAGAGAGATCTTGAAGGGTCTTCCCATAAAGCTAGCGGAGATGCCGGCTAGGATAACAGCTTTCTCGAAGACGATAAAGCTGCCCATAGCCTCGATCAGGCCTGCCACAAAAGGCGGCGGGTCGGCCTGGATAGACAAGCTTCTCGATACGCCTATACCGGATGTGCGGCACAGGGTCGTTAACCTTGTACTAGCGCCGTATCTTGTCAACACCAAGGGTGTGAGCGAAGAGGAAGCTTTCAAGGTAATATCTAATTATATCGAAAGGTGCAAGGAGTTAGACCCTAACACGAAGGTAAACGACTCTTACATACGGTACCAGTGCGCATACGCCAGAAAGCGGGGATTGAAACCGTTGTCGCTTACCAGGGCCAGAGAGCTTCTTGGTGGACTTGTAGACCTAGAGCAGGAGAAAAAGGTGATTAACAAATGAGCACGGCACCTATGCTTTGTCATATTTGCAATTCACCGGCTAAAAACGTATGCGCGCTCTGCGGCAAAAGCGCGTGTGACAGGCACTTTGACAGGAAGAACGGCCTTTGCCATGTATGTGCCGCAGGCAGAAGGCTATGAGGAGTTGCTGCACTAGAACTTGAGCGTGCCGTCCTGTATGTCTTTGGCAGCCAACTCGAGATCTTTCATGGTGCCGAGGTCTCTCCAATAAAAGTTGCGGAATTTCTTGCAGCCAAGAAGGCCGAGTTTCGCAAGATTCTCCATTGTTATTTTTGACATGTCGCCTCTTTCTGGAAGATAATCAAATATTGCAGGTGTAGCAACGACAAAACCAGTATTTATCCATATGTTCTTCAGTAGGGGTTTTTCCGTAAACTCGATTACTTTATTGCCTTTTGCTTTTATTATTCCAAATGGGCTTGGTTCGTTTACGAGCGCAGTTGCGGCAACATATTTGCCAGGTCTCAGCTTTTTTAGAGGTATGTTGCTGAGCGTGTCGCCATTAATAACATAAAAAAACTTCTCGCCTTTCAGGTTCTTTTCCGCGCATTTGAGCGCCCCTCCGGTATTTGCATCTGGTATCTCTTGGACAAACTCTACGTTAAGCCCCCAGTTAGATTTGTTTTGCGCGTGCTCCAGCACCTTTTCACTGTTCTTGCCGGTCAAGAACACTATTGATTTTATTCCGCATGTTTTTAGCCAGTCTATCTGCCAGTCTACGATTGACTTGCCGGCAACCTCTACAAGAGGTTTGGGTCTATCGGCAGCCAGTGCGCCCAGCCTCTTCCCATGCCCGCCTATAAATATTGCTGCTTTCATGACTTTAGCTTTATGAGAAAGTATATAAATCTTGATTGTGATAATGCTATGTCAAACGGTAATAGGAGCAGGGAAACGCCTAAACCCATTCCGAACTTAGAAGCTAAGCCTGCTCACGATATGTGTGTACTGCCTACGGTGGGAAAGCATATTGCTGTTTGGCACTTATTTTTGTCGGGCGAACCTATGGAAAGCAGAAAGTCTCTGATAAATGCGATCGCGAAGGAGCGCATAGAGATACTTTTTGGACTGGCCGAAAAAACTTTTCAGGAGGATGGAAAACTCGCTGGTTCTTATTTATCCATAATGAACAAGATAAGTACTCACTATAAGGTCGGGCTGCCGGCGCATATAAAAAACCGCATGTGCCAGGGCTGCTCTGCGATGCTGATGCCTGGGTACAGCTGTAGTGTGATTGTAGTGAGTTCTGGTGGGTACATAATATACAAGTGCAGTGAGTGCGGCTCTGAACGGCACCTTAATTATAAGAGGGATTAGCCCTTCCGCTTTGGACCAGTTTTCCTGCCCTTAAGCCATTTGATAAGCTCCTTGTGCAATGGTATGTCGCTCTCATTTACCACGGAAACTTTAAGTCCGCCGAACTGTTCTGTGCTTACTTCAACTATAGAACGGTACTGCGGCATCTCTGTGTAAAACATTTCTATGAAGTGGAATTTGCCTTTCAGGTACTCGGTTTCGCCCTTTGAGCCGCCTAACGTTGATACGTGGTAGAGTATGCCGTCACACCAGTGAAGGTATGTGGGTACTCCATCGGGATGCAATATCTTTATTACGAGGCTCTCGAGCCCGACCTTGTACACTTCGTGCACTATTATCTCCTTGATAGGGCTTTCTGTGATCTCCACGTAACCATGTAGTTTGTTGTATGGACACCTTTTATACACTTTGGTTAAAATATCTTTGTTGAAATGGCGGTTATAATATTGGTGAGGCACGGTGAAAGCACCGCTAACACGAATCGCGTCTGCGTGAGCAGCACGGAAGGAGCGCCGCTTACCACCGTCGGTAGGAGGGAAGCTCGCATCACAGCTTCTGAGCTAAATAAGCTAAAAATCTCTGCGTTGTACACGAGCCCGGTGCTCAGGGCGAGACAGACCGCACAGATTATATCAAACGTCGTTCGTGTTCCTGCTTTAGTCGATGAGAGGCTGCATGAATGTACTATGGGACCGTTTGAAGGGAAAAGACTGAGCGGTAGGTTCCCAGACATCGAGACCATGCGTTTGATACGAGATCCGAAAGGGGTTGAGCCTTTTAGGAGCATAATGAAAAGGACTGAGGATTTTTCTATGTGGGCCGGTAGAAAGAGAGGGGTAATCGTTGCCGTAACACACCTCTCGGTATTGCAATCCGTTGTCTCAATGACATTGGGGTTAAGGGGCCCGGTTCTCTTTGGAGTGAAGCCGCTGCCCGCAAGCATGACGGTGCTGCACGCCTCCAAGAACGGCTACAAAATCCTCGGATTAGGGCTGCCGTTCCTGCCCCCCGAGGTAAAGAGGCAGATAAGGAGATGGGCCCGGTGAGATTTGAACTCACGACATCTGGCTTACTTATGAAACTTTCCTGAAAGTTTATTATAAGACCAGCGCTCTAACCAGGCTGAGCTACGAGCCCCGGTTGATTACTCTTTATAAAACTTTAAAGCTCTGCTGTTTTGTTCAGCCGGGCATTGTGAAGTTGTTAGCTATGTATGAGGGCTTTGGTGTTTTTGGCGGTAGCTGCCCGGTGAAGTTATCTAGGGCGTATATCCTTACAGGATATGTACCGTTAACAAAGTTTATGCCGTTTGACGCCGATGGGTATACCTGTGTGAATCCTGGCAGGTCTCCCAGTATGAAACCTTTGTAGTAGTTTGAGCTGTAGAACTCCGATGGTTGGTTGGTTATGGTGTTGTTCGGGCCGTTTGGGAGGTATATCATCAGGTACTCCACGAACGGGGTGCCGCTTACGCTTATTACGCCTTCGTAGAATGATGACTGCACCACTGCATTCAGCTTGGATCCCGTTGTGTTGTATATCGACAGGATGCCGTTGGAGTTGGGGGTTCCGTCCACGCACACCGTTTTGTTCGAGAGGCTTTGTCCCTGCACCAGGTATGATGCTATCAGCGGCTTAGTCCCATTTGATATGCCGCAGTAGTACGATATGCTCTGTGTAAACGATTGGTTTTGAACGAGCGCAGGGAGTGGGATGAGCACAAACTGCGGATCGTGCGCTATCTCGCACTGTGATGTGCCGAGTACATAGGGCTGCGCCGGGCTCTGGGCCTGCCCCTGAGCGATTGCGTACGCGCGCGACGTCTGGTTGACGCCAACACATGCCAAGAAGTCAAGCGCCTGCCACTTCGCTATCAGGTCCTGGTCGAAGAGGACGTACTTCGTCTGGTTGCTGTTCATGTACGACGCCAGTGACTGCGGTCCGTAGCCGTCTTTTGAACCCAGGACATAGTGCGCTGCGGTAGCGTAGTCCTCTGTAGGGGCCGAGTTGTCACCCCTCAGGACTGCCGGGGAGTTACCGAACCAGTTTATCCAGTCGCCGTAGTCCCACCACGCAAGGACCCTATAGCCTGTTGGGCCAACGTTCTGTTTTATCCAGGCCATGGCGTTGAGCCAATACGCAGGCACTATGTTGCAAAACAGGTCGGAGCCTATCGAGTTGCCGTGCGCGGCTATTATGTTGCATGCGGCTGCTTGGTTCGCCGCGTATGTGAAGGCACCGGCGAATGCCTGCACTATTGATCCGGATTCTCCAAGCATCACATGGTGGTTGACCACCACGGCTGCAACCTCTATTATTATGAATAGGAAAAGGAGCGCGTAGAGATACGTATTGCTGCCTCCAGATTTCTTCATGAACGTTACCGCCAGGAGCATTATTATCGCGAGTATCGGAGATATGAAGAAGAGGCCTATCGCTATCATAGCGTATACGAAAGCCCTGTGCTTTTGGAATGCGTTGTGGTATTCTGGCCTTTTGTCCCCTGCAGCCGAGAGGTTCTTTGCGTACTGTTTTATACTGAAGTCGTTGTCTGCCAGCAGCAGCACCTCTCCTATGATTATGCAGAAGAGGATTATGAGCACAACGCCAAAGTGCGGCAGGTACTTGACCTCGGAGAATCCGGCGAACATTAGCGGGAAGGCGATTGCCCCGTAGAGTATGCCGACAGTGCTCTTTCGGTATATTATGCTGATTACGATCAGGATAAGCGCTATTGCGGATATCAACCATACGAGCACAGGCAGGCCTCCTATGCTGGCGCCTATTATTCCGAACCCTGCGGCACCGAAGTTGTAGAGCAGCCCTGTCGGGATGAACTCCTCGACTGTCATGAATAGCGGTATAGATGGTGTAGTGTAGTGCGCGCTTAGGTTTATGTATCCATAGACCGTATGGCGCAACGACGGGATTACAGATATCATCGCTGCGCTGAGGATAGCTACTATTATTATCCATATCAGGTATTCTTTCATTCCGAGCTTCTTGAATAGTATTCCGCGGTTCTTGAGCAGCTTTGGCACGTACTCCATTACCGCGACGACTATGAGCGCCATTATCGGCAGTGCGAGCGTTACTGGTATGCCGAGTATGCCAGGTATCGCGCCGCTTAGCGTCGACTTGTATGCTGTGTATGCGGCCAGGAACACCGCTATGACGACTATTACTATGATATTCATCTTGTAGAAGTGCTTGGACGTTGTGCCCCTGAGTACATTGACAAGGCCCTGCAGCAGTATGTAAATCGCGAACACGCCTGCGTCGACGGTGTAGTAGTGCGCTCCGAGGAAGGTAGACGCGAATGCGATTCCGGCGAGTACCGCCAGCCTAGTGCTCTTCATATCCTTTATTGCGAAGATGTACGCGGCAAAGAAGAAGAAAAGTGTAAAGATCCCCCACGGCTCGAGTAGCTGTTCCCCGGCAACGAATGTTGTGAAGAGGACCGGCATGCAGGCAGCGAGGGAGGCGCCTATCAGCCCGATATACTTCCCATATTCATGATACAGCAGGACGAATATGGCGAAGACGAGAAGCGCAGCGGATATTGGCGGGTATACATCTCCAACGTAACTCATTAGGTTGGTGCTAAAAGTCGAATTGTTGTTCGGGCCAAGATAGTTCGCAAGGCTATACCAATACGCTTCCAGATACGGTATCAGAGGCTGAACCCTCATGACCGAGCCACTGGTCTCTATCGGCCACGCCGAATGCGAAGTATAGAACTGCTGGCCGTATACAAGTATCGACTGTGCGGCCATCATGTCGAAGTATGGATCGAACTCATAGAAATGTGGGGAAGGGCCTATGCCGAACATCCTGGTGGCAAATGTCAGGAGAATTATTGCGAGCAGGATAAGCCATGGCCACGCGGTCTTGAGGTTTATGAAAGGCTTTGTCCCGCTCTCCGCCGGCCTGCTTAGCTTGTCCAGCATGATGCTCTCTTCCCTTTCGTGCTGCTCTATCAGCCTCTGCTCTTCCTTGGCGTGGAGCTGCGATAGCTTTGCCCTGTCGGCTTCGTCGAGCTTGTTGATCAGGCTCTGCTCGTCGCGGTGTTTTCTCCTCAGCTCTTCCTCCTCCTTTCTGTGCGCCTCGATCAGCTCCTTGGCGGCCGCGAATGAGGAGAGCTTCCCCCTTACCTCGTTGAGCCTCTGGGCGTAGTCTTTCTGCAGTGTGTTTATCTCAGATACCTCCTTCTTGATGTATTCCTTCCTTGTCAGGCCGGAAAGGCGGAACCCCTTGAAGACCCCTTGCTGGAAGCAGAGCATTGCACCTGCAATGGTCAGTATGAAGGCGTTTACCTCGAAGAGCCCTAGCGAGAAGGTGAATATCGGCGAATAGCTTATCAGGAATGACTCGACCCACGTAAGCGAGGCCGGGGCTATGAGGCCGAAGATGAAGCCTATCACTACAATCTCGAAAATGTGGAAGTCGGTTTTCTTGTACAGCAGCGCCAGAGCTAGGAGCACTCCGGGAACGAACATTGATATGAATGCTATTAAGCTCGTAGCTATTACTGCCCCCATCAAAAACCACTAATAAGAGTCCAGCAAAGGTTTTAACTGTTTAGTATTGATTTCGGTATCTCTAGCGGCTTCGTAGTCCTGCCAGGGAAAACTGTGCCGGGCGGCACTATCCTGACCTTGACCCCTATCGCCCCGTATTTCGGGTACGCGGTTGCGTGCGCCTCCCTTACGAGGTTCATCACGTCTCCGGCCTTCGGCATGTAGCCTACACTCTTCCTGATTGTCTTGGCCCGGGCGCCTTTAGCGGCGAGTTTCCCGTTCGCGACTATCTCTGCACCCATCGCGCCGTTCTCGAGTATCGCCTTTAGCATCGACTGGATGACCTTTCGCGCGTTGATGCCCCGCTCGAACTTCTCGGCGATCTCCCTTGCGACAAGCATCGGTTCGAGCATCTTGTTCTCGACCTCCATGACGTTTATCTGTGGGTTGTCCACCTTGAACATCTGTTTTATGTTCTCCGTGAGCGTATCTATCGTCTTGCCCGCGCGGCCAATGACCCTGCCAGGGCTGAGCACATACACAGTAATCCTCGTTAGGACTGGGGTCTTCTGTATCTCTACGCGTGAGAAGCCCGCGCGTATCAACTCCTTGCTAAGGTATTTCGATATGTTAAGCTTGATTATCGAATCCTCAATAAATTTTCTCTCCATTGCCATGCAATCATGCCTTTTGTGCCTCCTTTGGCTTGTCCACCGGGATGGGTTTGCCCGCCTGGGTTTGTTTCTTTGGGAACGTTCGTTTGACTTCCTTTGCCTTCTGCACGACAGGCCCGTCCGCCCTCTTTACTGCCGCGAGCGCCTTCTTCATGTGCGTGCTTAGTCCCTCTTCCTCGCCGTAACCCAGGCCGATCTCTATCCTGGCGAGCTCCAGGTCGGTTCTCCTAGCCGATCTCCTGCCCATGCTGTGCCCCAGCCAGAGCGCACCTTTGGGGGCGGTCCTGGGCAGTATCATTGTCTTGTTTGCCGCTGCGTGGACTACGTACATTGACTCCGGGTCGGATCCTTTGTTCTCGGCGTTGGCCATTGCGTTGACCAGGACCTTCCTGACCAGCACCGCGCATTTTTTAGGGTATCTTCCTTTCTGCCCGCCAAGCTCGTGCCTGGACCCCATATAGGCATTGTGCCTCCTATAAAGTATTGCGACGTGCCCCGTAGCTACTGCCTCCAGGGCGGTCAGCGCGCGCGGCGCGCTCTTGTACCTTATTGCGTCGCACACCGCGCCAAGGTCCTTGAAGCTCGCGTTGATGTCCTTCGCGCTGGCGAAGACGAGGCCTTCGCGCTTCATGTTGAATGAATATGCCATGCTAACCCTTCTCGCCGAGGAACTTGCTTCCCCTTGTAGCCTTTATCCCGGGAGCAGAATGCACGACGCTCTTGGTCGTGTATGCGAATTCGCCAAGGCGGTGGCCGAGCATGTTCGCGGTCACCTGCACCACCTGGAACTCTTTGCCGTTGTGGACCTCGAACCTCGTGCCTATCCACGAAGGCAGTATCACAGCCTCGCGCGTGTGGGTCCTTATCGGCTTGGTGCTGTTTGCGGCCTTTGCCTTCTGCACCTTCGCGATGAGCTTCCTGTATTCGATGCCTTTGCGCATTACTGCCCTTCTCTGCCTCGCCTTTAGCAATGGGAGGTACTGCTCGTCCGTGAGCTTCTCCAGCTCCGACGGAAACTTCCCCCTAAATGCTATCCTCTCTGCCATGTGATCATCCCTTCTTCCTTCGGCCGACGCGGCTCGCTGCTATGTGGCCCACCTTCCTTCCGGGCGGGGCGTTCCTGGAGGTCATGCTGCTCTTGCCCTTGTGGTGCTGCTTGCCTCCGAACGGGTGGTCTACCGGGTTGCTCTTGACTCCCCTTATCACGGGCCATCCCCTATTTGTAGCGTGCATCTTGTAGTGCGCCTTTCCGGCCTTGACCAGTGGCTGCTCTGTTTTGCCTCCGCCAGCCACCATCCCGAGCTGCGCCCTGCAATCGTTGCTCATGATGGCGCTCATCTTCGATGGCATGGTTATGTTGGTAGTGCCGCCCAGGTGCGCGGTCACGTACGCGGCGCTGCCTGCAGCCCTTACGAGCTTCCCGCCATCGCCGGGCGTCGACTCCATATTGTAGATAGGCATCCCTTCAGGTATGTCGCCAATCTTCATGACGCTGCCCAGCGTGAAGATGTTCTTCCCTATGTAAACCTTGTCCCTGACCTTTATGCCCTCTGGCGCGATCATGTAGCTGCTTGTGAAGTTATCGTACTGTACCTCCATCAGCGGGGCGGAGTGCCCGGTGTGGTTGAATATGCTTATTACCTCTCCCTCTCGCTCAACGTGGGCGTTGTTCGCATAGCCGACCCTGACGTCGAACGTCCCTGGTGGCTTTGTGTAGGCTTTCGAGCCCTTTCCCCTTCGTTGCTGCCTTAGCTTCTTTCCCATTTCTACACCAACTTCAATATCTTAGCTATGTCCTCGGCCTTGTATCCCTTTGCCAGCTTGACGAAAACCTTCTTCTGGTTGGAGACCGTGGTCGCCGAGCGGACGCTGCTTACCTTCACATTGAAGACCGCCTCGAACTCCTTCTTTATCTGTGGTTTGGTGGCCCTGTAGTCCACTATGTAAGCGATAGTGTTGTTACGCCCTATTTGGTTTATCGTCTTTTCTGTCGACAATGGATATTTTAGTATTCCCGCCATTAGATCATCTTACGTTCATTTTGCTTATCTCTTGCTCTAGTTTCGAGATGGCGCCCTCGCTCCATAGAGTCATTCTGCCGGGCCTTCCCCCCGGGGCAAGCATGTTGACACTTATGTTCTTCAGCTCGCATGCGTCCACTCCGGCTATGTTCCTGGCGGCTTTGAGCACCGCCTTGTCTCCGTCAACAACTATGAGTATCGACTTCTTATAATGCCTCTGTTTTGAAAGGCGGCGCAGCCCCTTCCTCTTTGTTTTTATAGAGCCGTGCTCGAGATAGTCGTGGAGCTTGAGGCTGTTTATCATCTTTATGACGTCCCTCGTTTTCTTGATTGACTCCATGTTTGAGGCCATCACCATCGGTTTCGGTGTGGCGGCTATTGCGCTCATCACCGCTTTCTGGTACTCCTTTGCATTTATCCTCTCGATTGTCGTCTTGCCTACCATGTGCGGATGCGCCCTTTTGCCCTTCACCGCCGACGGTATCCTCTTTACCTTTCCCTGCGCGCCTCCGCCGAGCTTCTCTCTCGGCCTTATCGCCATCCCCATGTGACGTCCCGTCCTGTACGAGTTCATCGCGCCGTAATACCTAGCGGTGGTCTGCATACCGGCGAGCACGTAGTGGGCTTGGGGTTGTATTCTTAGCGTGTTCTCGGCGATTACCGCTCTCGCTATGAGGTCTGGCCTCACCCTCTCCGAGAACGCGGGCGGGAGCTCTATCGACTTGACGACGCTGCCGTCGATATTCATAATCTCTGCGCTTACCATCATATCCCCTTGCCTGTAGTGGCTATGTAGTTTATCTTTGGTTCCCTGATGCCGCCCTTGGAATCCCTGTTGTCTACGGATTTCCTTATCCTGACAAGGCGCTTTGCCGGACCGGGGACCGAACCGTCTATTATCATGTAATCGGCGATCACGTTGCCGTAGTTTATAAACCCTGACTTTGGGTTAATCGCCACTGATTCCTCTTTCTTGCCTATTTTAAGTACGCGTTTGTTGTGCTCTGTCCTATAGTTGAATCCCATCTGGCCGGATTGCGGCACCTCATAAAGCACCCTGGCTATTCCCATAGAACCTAGAGTTCCTACGTGCCTTACCTTCTGCGTTGCCTTGCTTGCAAGCCTCGCGACTCCGAACCTTTTTATGACGCCGGCCCATCCCTTCCCTTTCGATATTGATATGACGTCTATGTGCTCGCCATTCTTGAATATATCATAGGGTTTTACCTCTTTCCCCAAGAGTTTTGTTGCGTGTTCGAACTTCTCCGATAGAGTGTTGCCGAGGATGGCTACCTCGAACCTGTCCGGGTGGCGCTGGCCGGTCGCTGTGCCTTTGGGGTGCGCGGCGAGCAGTGCGCTGGCGTCTGAATATTGTGCAAGATTATGCCTTGCCGACTCGATGTCCTCTTTGTCCGCAGCGATTTTCTTTATGCCTGCCCTTTGAGCCGATGATTTCTCGTACAACTCCTTGGCCGCTTTCTTATACCCGGTTGCCTTGTCGAGCTTGTAAAGGCGGATTCCGTAAACCTCTGTGGCGGGGACCTCTATCACGGTGCATGCCCGGTTCGTATCCGAGGATTTCTGTGTTTCTTCCGTCATGGTCAGGTTGGTCATCCCTACCTTGTATCCCACTATGCTGGAGAGGATGGGCTCTTTTGATCCCTTAAGTACAGCACGCAGTCTAGGTAGGCGCCTGTACGCCCTGCGTTTCTGCCAATATTGCATAGAGCCTCTGGTCATGCTAGCACTCTAGGACTTGAATTTCTGACTGAAAATCAGACCTTAGATCCCGATTATATTGCTTTTGCACATTTATATATTTTTACCTTTTGCGGTTTTGTACCGATTTGCGGAAGTCAGCCTTGAGCACGCTGTCTACCACTTGCAGGCTGCGCGCCATGGTGTTCAACGAAGCCCTCAGAGCGGTGGCATCGGCCGCGGATATTTTGATCTCTGGAGCATCTTTGCTCTCGCTTAAGCTCGTGCTGCTCCTTTTGCGGTTGCCGCGCATGCCGAGAATCCGGCTGTAGGATATGCCGTTGTCTTTCTTTACGACAATCTTTGCCTCGAATCTCATGCTTGGAGGCGTACTTCTAGTCAAAAAATCAGCTTCTGAGGTTGCCTCTCTTCGACGGGCGCCTTTTTATCGTGCCGTATCCCTTTGTGGCTAATCCCCTGTGCTTTCTGCCAGAGTGCGTAAGCCCGCGGTACGCCCTCCCGGTTTGGGATATTACGCCTGCGTACTGGGCATCGGCCATTATTGAGGGTGAAGCCCGATCTAGCAGTATAACCTCGTAGAACTTGTCGGATCCTGCGGAGCCTACAAAGTATGAGTTGAGTACCTCTGTATTGGAGAATCTTCTTGCCGCACGGTCTTCCGCTATAGATTGAACGGATTTTGACGGGGAGAAGTACCTTCCGCTCTTTGACGGCTTCCTGCCCCCACCGACGGTGTCCCTCTTTTTCTTGCCTCCCTTGACCTTAACCCTTGCGACTAGGACGCCGGGTTTTGCCTTGTAGCCGAGCTCCCTGGCGCGCGCTATGTTGGTCGGCTTGCCCACCCTTTTGATCGGAGGCTCGGTTCTCCACACCACGATCCTTGATTTGTAGAGTGGGTCACGCTCTTTATACTCTCGCTCAAAGGAGTTTTTCATCTCCTTGTACATGCTCATTTGAATCACTAATACCAGGCACAAAAAGGCGCGGTGGATAATGATTTCACGTCAACTTATAAAATACTTGGTATTATCCGCCGTGGGCCGAATCGTGCTAAAATAGGTGTTTTTGGGGGTTTACAAAGTAACAAAGATCCGCCAACATTTTTAAAAAATTCGCTATGTTTAAATATATTAAGCCCGTAATAGATATTGAACATTTGGATTAGCACGGTGGACGTTTATGAGCAAAAAGAGACCTAATAACAATAGAAATAGGAAGAGCGCCAAGGTGGCGAGGCCCAAGAAGGCTGTACGGCCATCAAGGACGAAACCCGCTGGCAGATCTGCAAAAAGGCCGGTAGGGGTGAAGACCGTAATAAAAACAAAGGTTGAAGCCAAGGGCGCCAAGGAACTAGTAGTGAAGCGCGGCGTTATTAATAATGTCTCGTCTCCGGAAGAGATAAAGGAGGCTCTCAGTATGATACTTAACGACGCCAATTCGGCAGCCTTCCTTAGGAAGAATGTGAGCAAGTGGGCGCCCGACGTCCTTAACATGCTTACGACCCCAAAGACTGATGAATACCTGGCCGAGAAGCTCAATATGAAGATTAACGCGATAAGGAGGATCCTGAACCTTATGCAGGGCTACGGGGTAACAAACTATTATGTGGCAAAGAACACGAACGGATGGCTCTCTTTTGCGTGGTATGTGAACGTAAGCAAGGTCGGCCCATTCTTCGACTACATAAAGAGCGTTTCGAACAGGAGGACTGTAGTGACAAACGAGTGCAACGACTATTTCCTGTGCAACGAATGCTACCCCAAGGACAAGCTTGTATTTACTTTTGATGCGGCATACGAGGCCGCTTTCAGGTGCAACTGCGGCCAGAAGTTCGTACAGGTAAACAAGGACGCCGCATTGGAACTCGCGGCCGAGGAGCAAAGGAAGGCGGATATGCCTACTGTCGGAATTGAGCTTGGGAACCCGGCCTGATGCTTGCTTCTTTTTCCTAAACTCCGAAAGGTTTATTAGGAAGCGATGTAGGAATATGTATATAGCGAGGTAGGGTAGTCTGGAGTGCCCGTCGGGCTCATAAGGTGTTTGGCTTGAATAAAAATTGGCCAAAGAATTTAATGAACTTTGACTCAGCCGTCCAGCGCAGGAGGCGATACAAGCAAATGCGTATGGAGCAAAACGCCGCTAAAAAGTTGAATGACGACGGTCGGTTGGTTTACTTCCCCAACTGTTGTTTGCGACAGGATAGCGGCGAAATATGGTAGAGTCTTCTTCATTGAATTCAAGAAGCCCGGTCAGCAGCTGATCGAACATCGGGTTCCGATAAAGAACCTGACCAAAAATTACAGAGCCATACACTATTGAGAAACCCGAAGATCGGTGGTTCAAATCCACTCCTCGCTACTTTCTTACCGTACACCGCACTTCCGCTAATAAGCAGAATAGTCCAATATGTAGAGTATCTTTTATATCTTATCTTCAAATTACATATATTATAAGGAGCCGCGATTAGTGGAACTGAGGGGTGTAGCAGTGGTCAACAATGAGTTTTCTTACGAGATGTTATGGCAGACCTACCAGAAGGAGAAGAGGTCCAACGAGCTTCAGCTTGTTCCAAAGACCTTCTACGACGACATGAAGGTCTTCATGAAAGCCATAGCCGAATCTTCCGCTCAAACAGACGAGACCAGGATCCAGAAGGATAACGCCGCAAGGCTGCTCAACGGAATATTCGAGAGGAGAAAGCAGAAAATACTAGTATATGTGGCGTATAGCAAACCTCTTCCAGGCCCGGTGCCCCAGCACGAGGCCGAATTATACGAAGAAGCCACAAAGTTAATGAAGGCGGACACGCTAGGCCTCGTGACGGAAGACAAAATTGAGCAGAGACTCAGATCGACGCAGGCGCTCCCGGAAATAATACTGCCCTCAGGCGGCAAGATAGGGCCTCTCGACAAAGACCAGGTGGTAGATGTCAAGAATAAGGACGACCGGCTCTTCCTGGTGAACAGCAAGATATGCAGAGAGGTTTGATGATATGGCCAAGATGGTAAAAGAGATGAAGACGTTCTGCCCCAAGTGCAACAAGCACACGCTGCACTCGGTCAAGCTCTACGCAAAGGGAGCGACCAGCGGGCTATCGATGGGTACTAGAAGAGCGGTCAGGAAGAGAAAGGGTTACTTCGGAAAGGTAAAGGGCCAGGCTTCGGTGATAAAGGCCGCAAAGCGCCAGAAGGTCATCCTCGCGTGCAAAGTCTGCGGCTACGCTGTGGAGAGGGTAATGGGAACGAGGACGAAGAAGAAGCTCGAGATTAAAGCGCAGTGATAATTAATGGCATACGAGGAGACACCTAAGATCGGATCCTTGGTAATCGCTCAGGTCTCGAAGATAACGCAGTTCGGCGCCTACTGCAGATTACCAGAATACAACAACTTAGAAGTATTCATGCCCATCAGGGAAGTATCATCTGGATGGATAAAAAATATAAGAGAGTTCATCCACGAAGGGCAGACTCTCGTCTGCAAGGTAGTGATGTTCGACAAGGACAGGAACACGATCGACGTATCGCTGAAAAAGGTAACGCCGAAGGAGACAAAAGTAAAGATCGGCGTATACAACCTAGAAAAAAGGCTTGCCGCCTTGCTGCAGCAGGCGATAAAACAATCGGGCCTGCAGGAAAAAGGAGAGATTGGGAATACACTCCACATAGAGTTCGGCACATACGCAAATCTATTCCAGAACGCGACCGACAACACGGAACAGTTCAAGAAGCTCGACATACCGAAGAAGCTGAAGGAGGAGATACAGAAGGCCATCGAGGCAAACAGGAAGGAGAAGAGGCATAACGTCTCGTACATAGCAACAATAACTACATACAACACAGAATCTGGGGCTACGGAACTCAGATCCCTTCTGGGGGACGCAAGGGCGGCTGGAGTCGACGTATCGTATATAAGCGCGCCTAAGTACAGGTTTATATCTGACGGCAAGGATTATGTGGAGGCCGAAGCAAAGATAAAGAAGGCGGAGGCCGTCATATCGTCAAAGTTGAAGAAGGGGGCGTTTAAGCTGGAAAAGGAGAAGCTGAAGAAGGAGAAGGAGGATATACTAGCACAGATCTGATCCAATGGACTCTGAACGGACGATAATAATAATGAAGAAGGAGGTCAAACTCAACAAGCCGGTGCTGGTTGTGGGCCTGCCCGGGATAGGCAACGTCGGCAAGTTGGTGGCCGAGCACCTGAAGACCGAGTTCGGCGGAGTGAAGTTTGCGACCCTGTATTCGAACCACTTCCCCCACAAGGTCATCATGCTGAAGAACGGCGGCATACGTTTGGTGAGCAACAGATTCTACTATCTGAAGAGCAAGAAGAAAGGAGGCAGCGACATAGTGCTGCTCATAGGCGACGACCAAGCGGTCACTCCAGAAGGCCAGTACGAGGTCAACTCGAGGATTGTAGATTTCTTCAAGGATAAGCTGAAGGGCTCATTCGTCTATACAATAGGCGGGTACACTACCGGCGAGCCCATAACCGGGATACCAAGGGTATATGGAAATGCAACAAGCAAGGAGGTAGTAGACAGTTTCAGGGGATCGAAGGTCCTCTTCGGGCAGTCAAAGGGCATGATATGGGGGTCTGCCGGATTGATAGTGGCATTCGCGAAGCGCAGCAAGATAGATGGCGTATGCTTGATGGGCGAGACCTCTTTTGTGGATCTGGATGCGGCAGCCGCGAAGTCGGTGCTGTTGGCATTGGCTGAACGCCTGGGCTTGACGATAGACACCAAAAACCTAGACCAGATAATAACAAAGACCGCGCAGGCAATAAAGGAGATCGAGCAGCAGATGACTATGGCGTTCCCAGGCCAGCAGGGTGGTCCAGGTGCTCCGGAGCAGCATCCTACTTACATAAGGTAAAACAAAAACACACACAACTTCGTCTAGTGTCTAACAGGCGCACATTTTACACAGATAAAAACCAGCATCCTATGCAGATTTAAACCCAACCGCGAGCATTATATTTAATGAAAAGGTATTTCTCGTCAGAGAGCGTCACCGAGGGTCATCCGGATAAGGTATGCGATGCTATAAGCGACGCGATATTGGATGCATGCCTGGCGCAGGATCCAGACAGCAGGGTGGCCGTCGAGGTGCTTGCCACAAAGGACTTCTGCTGCATAGCTGGCGAGGTCACTACAAAAGCCGATGTGGATTTTGAGGAGGTCGCAAGGCAGAAAATACGCGATATAGGTTATGCCGATCCAGCACTGGGTTTCTCAGACAAATCCAAAATACTTGTCATGATCCACAAGCAGAGCCCCGACATATCGCAGGGCGTAGACGCGACAGAGCAGGGGGCCGGAGACCAGGGGCTCATGTTCGGTTACGCCACAAGCGAGACACCGCAACTAATGCCGCTGCCGATAGTCCTGGCCCACGCGCTTACGATGAGGCTCGCCGAGGTAAGGAAAAGGGGCGAGATACTGGAGATACTCCCAGACGGCAAGAGCCAGGTAACTATAGAGTATGACGGAAGGACTCCGAAAAGGGCCTACGCTGTTGTTGTGTCTGTGCACCACAAGGATTGCGACATCGGCAGGCTGCGGGAGGAGGTACTCAACAAGGTGATAAAGCCCGCGATGGGCGCCTGGATGGACAAGGACACGAAGGTCTTCATCAACGCGACCGGCAGGTTCGCTATTGGCGGCCCGGCGGCAGATACGGGTGTGACAGGTAGAAAGATAATTGTGGACAGCTACGGCGGCATGGGCAGGCACGGAGGAGGCGCATTTTCCGGAAAGGACCCATCGAAGGTCGACAGGTCGGCAGCTTACATAGCCAGGTATATCGCCAAAAACGTGGTGGCCGCCGGGTTGGCTGATGAATGCGAAATACAGGTGGCGTACTGCATAGGGCATCCCGACCCGATGAACGTGCACGTAAACTGCTTCGGCACGAACAAGGCGCCTCAGGAGGCGATAGAGGCGCTGATAGCAGCTAACTTCCAGCTGAGGCCCGCTGCCATAATAAGGGAGCTGGGGCTCAAAGCCCCGATATATTCGGCTACGTCGAACTACGGCCACTTCGGCAAGGAGGGGCTGCCGTGGGAGAGGACAGACAAGGCAAAAATATTAAGAGAGGCCGCGCATAACCTAATAGCGAAAACAGCATAGACGCGCGCCAGTAGTCTAGCCTGGTAGGACACCAGCTTCCCAAACTGCAGGAATCAGCTGGACGCCCGGGTTCAAATCCCGGCTGGCGCATGTCATACAACGAGTGCAAGCAGCAGCATACCTACCAAACCGCCGCACACACTGCAGATGAAATTCGATGTGAACTTGTTCCCTATCCCTTTCTCCTCAAAGTGGCCCAACAACGAGTCTACAAGCGTGCCTACAAAACCTCCAACCACTACCGCAATAAGGACAGGTGCAGCCAATACGGAGTACTGCGGCAGCAGATTGCCCAGCTTGAAGACCACAAAGGAAAACGGCAGAGCAATCATGATTGCGGCGAACAGCCCAGAGGCCAATCCGAACAGCGTTACGCCGCCAGACATGCCCTTCTTCACGTCCTTGAAGGTGAGTATGTCCTTAGGCTGCCCGTCAAGGACGCCCAGCTCGCTGCTGAACTTGTCTGAGGTAACGGCAGCTACGCTGGCCCCGAAGCCCACCAACGAAACAACGGCGAACGCCGGCATACTAGTTGCCACAGAAGCAAAGAACAGGAATGCGAATATCAGCGGCCCACAGCCATTAGAAATAACGTTCTGGGCGCTCCTGCTCTTCTGGTAGACCCCCATGGCCTTCTTGCGCCGCCTGCCTGCAGAGGTTACTACGGAAGAGAGCAGCAGAAAGTATAGCATGAACGCCACAAAGACCAGGTTAAGTCCGCCCAGCAGGAGGAGTGCGAGCCCGAGCACCAGGGCGGCTGCAACGCCCTTCATATCGAGAGTAAGGAAGGCCATAATCTTTCATTTTTATGAAATTATATTCCACTATTCTATCTTATAAGAAAGCTTTTTAGAACTATCTTTTGTATACATTATTACAGGTTCTCTACTGTAGGAAGGTCGTGAAGAACTGGTCGCCTTGCCAGCGTGGAAACACGCTGGCACTATTTATTCTTTATAGGAATAGGAACTTGTAGCATTTGCTATCTTCCATTTTAAATACTTAATCGTTCATAAACTT
>VFSW01001566.1_pt1 | contig 34906 bp, 31 predicted proteins | sample 5358111 | NCBI WGS metagenome assembly VFSW01 (sample SAMN11554181, study PRJNA540505) | mine drainage metagenome | isolation source: sediment from site ElyBrook_90M | place: USA: Ely Copper Mine, Vershire, VT | collected 2017
TACCCGGACAGGACTTGCACCTGCTAGAACAACGCGTCTTTCAGGACGCACCATAGGTCCAGTGTAATCCGGCAGTGGGTGCGTGCCGGCCGGCCTACACGAACTTGTATTCGCCGGGCACGGGCAGCGGGGGCACGTCCAGCTTCATGTCATAGTCGAACGTTTTCGGCTGCAGGTCCAGCGTGGAATTCATCATCTGGTCCCAGGTAAGCTCCTGCCCCGAGTAAGCCGATTCGCGGGCCATGATACAAGTCATGGTGCTCTCCGCCACGGCCATGCCATCGTTGATATAGGGACCCTGGCCGCGGATGCTGTTTACCAGGGCGATATGTTCCTGCACGTAGGGGTCCTCGCCCTTCTGTCCCATATCCCTGCAATTGGTGCGGCCCTTGGCGCCCACTAACAGCTCGGAGACATCCTGGAAGCAGGGCTTGCGGTACTGGCGGCAGTGACTCGACAGGTGCACGCCGTTGGCATAGGTGAAATCGGCGTCGAGGTGGTCGTAGATGTTGCCGTAGATCTCGGTGCGCGGGCGCCAGGCCGCGCCGCCGGAAGCGAAGACCTTCACCGGGTGCGCGCCCATGAACCAGTTGATCGCGTCGATATTGTGCAGGTGCTGTTCCACCACCTGGTCGCCGCACAGCCACACGAACGAGTACCAGGCGCGGTGCTGGAACACCATGTCGGACCAGCTCGGGTTGCGTTCTTGCTGCTGAATCACGGGCGTGCCCACCCAGTAGCCATAGGCCGCGGCGATATCGCCGATGGCGCCGTCGCGCACCTTTTTCCAGGTTTCCAGATAGGCGCGCTGGTTGCGGCGCTGGGCGCCCGACATCACCGTCAGCTTCAATTCCGCGGCCTTCTTGGAGGCCGCCATGACCTTGCGCACGCCCACCGGATCGGTGCCGAAGGGTTTCTCCGCGAAGATATGCTTGCGGGCTTCCACGGCCGCCGCGAAGTGCTCGGGCCGGTAGCCCGGCGGCGTGGCCAGCAACACCACGTCGATGTCCGAGGCCAGCACCTTCTTGTAGGCGTCGAAGCCGACGAAGTGATGATCGGGATCGATTTTGATCTTATCGGCGACCCCCGCGTACTTGGAGTCGCGGATCTCGCCGAGCGACTTTTCCAGGTGGTCTTCGAAGATGTCGCCCATGGCCACCAGTTCCACGTCTTTGTTGCCGTGCAGGAACTGCTGCGCGGCCTCCGTGCCGCGTCCACCGCAGCCGACCAGCCCGGCTTTCAGCTTCTCGTTGCCGGCTCCGCGCACCAGTTCGGGCCGGATGATGGTGAATGCCGTGGCGCCGGCGGCCGCCGCGGTGGAGTTTCTCAGAAACGACCTTCTGGATATGTCAATCGGACTGCTTTCCATACGTTCGCCTCCCTTGGCCTTAAGCTGCGATTGTATCCTATAGCTGGACAAGCGAAAGCCGGCGTGGGCGCTGCTGTTGCCGGCGGCCGCCCCGGGAACGGACCGCCACTTCATGCTGGCGGACCAGTCGAGTCGGGCCGCCAGCACTGATTTCTATATCGCTCTGAAGAGCAGCGCGGCGGGCTCCCCGGCCCATGGCGCGATGGCCAAGCTGACCATCGCCATGGGCGGTGAACCACGATTATGCCGTACAGGCGGGACGGCCAATTGTTGGGTATCGTGCCGACGCCCGCCGGCCTATCAAGTTGGCAGTTCTGGACGGGGGACCAATCGTGTGATTCCGTCATGAAGGAAATGCCGTAGTATTGGAGGTGGACAGCAAAATAGCAAATGAGCATGCGCGAACTCATCTCGCAGGAACTCGGACGGCTCTCGGAGCCGGACCTTGATCGACTGCTGGCGTCCTTGCGGACGCTCGCGGAGGACCACGCGGATGCGATGGTCCCCACGATGGCGGCAGAGACCGCGCTGGCCAAGGATTGGTTGTCGCCGAGGAGGACGCAGCCCGGGCCAGTTTGTAAAGGGGCGACTGTCGTCGTCCTCAACTTTCCTTTCTCCGATCTGAGTCGGACGAAGCGCAGACCGGCGTTGGTCCTTGCAGCGCTGCGGGGCGAAGACTTGATTCTCTGCCAGATCACCAGCCAGGCAAGGGAAGACGGTTACTCGGTCCAACTCGACGACTCCGACTTCACGGCCGGCGGTCTCCCCTCCAACCGGAGAAACCCACCCCAACGCAAATACCACGGAATGTTTGGGATACGGGGACGGCGGGAAAGGGCGGCGGCGTCAACTACAACAGCGAGTGAAAACTTAGCAAGACTGTGAGCTTTCGGTAACGCTGCGTTGATAGCCCCAGTGGCCGGTCTTTCCCGAGTATTCCGGCAAGCTTTCGTCTTTTGTTTGTCTCCTGTAAGGACCTGGAAACGACGAAAGAGTGTACATGAGTAGAGTTTTTAGCAGCACGCACGCCAGAACCAAGGCCGGTCGGCGGGCTCGGTCGGGTGATCAGGAAGGCCGCCAGCGGCCACCACCAGCGATCCTACCGGCGGTAGGCTTATTTCTCCCGGAAATAGGTCAGCTCAGAATCCGGCGAACCGATGTACGGCCGATGCGCAACCGACGAGCGATCTCCGACTTGCTGACGCCGGCGCGATGCAGTTTCCGGATTTCGGGAGCGTGCAGAGCGGCGGCTGCGGGCCGACCCAATGTTTTGCCATTCTGCCGAGCGTGAGCCAGGCCCGCCCGAGTTCGTTCCCGCAGAATCTCTCTTTCGAACTCCGCGAAAACGGAGAGCAGGCCGGCCATCGCTCGCCCTGCCGCAGTGGTGAGATCCAGAGCTTCCGTCAGCGAAACGAAGCCGACGCCGATATATTGCAGTTCCTGGAGTGTCGTCAGCAGGTCCGTTACCGACCGGCCCCAGCGGTCCAAGCGCCAAACCAACACGACGTCGATCTCGCGGCGGCGTGCGGCTTGCAGTAGTTTTTCGCGGGCTTCTCGCTGCGCAGCCCCGGAGCCGATCTCCCGCACTTGCATAATGATAGTCCAACCGCGCCGGGCAGCATACTCTCGCAGGACGCGTCTCTGCATGGGCAGCGTCTGCTGATCGCTGGTGGAAATGCGGGCGTACAAGCCGACGCGGAACATTTTCGCCGGCTTCCGTGCCTGGCCAAAAACGTTACCGGATTCTGCCTTCTGAGCAGCCCGTTTTATGGGCATTTCAAGGTGTCTGTTCTGCCTGGCCGCAGTCGATCCTTTTCGGCCAGGAAGGAATTATCATATTACGCGGCGGCGGGCGTGGCGATCCGCGCCAGCGTCTCGCGGTAATTCCAGGGCATCCATTCCGCTGGATTACCCTTCAACTCCGCGGCGTGCCGCTGCAACTCGGTCAGATAATCGAACGGATTGGCTCCGTTCAACTCGCAGGTGTGAATCAGACTCATGAACAGATCGCCGACTCCGGCGCCGTTCACCGTCTTGTAGAAGAGCGCGTTCTTGCGGTTCAGAATCGCCTTCTTTAAAGCCCTTTCTGCGATGTTGTTATCGAGCGGTGCGCCGGGTTGCTGCAGGAACAGTGTCAGCTTCGGCCAGTGATTTAGCGGGTAGGAGATGGCTTTGCCCAGTCCGGAATTCGGCTCCGTCTTATGCTCCGCCAGTTGTGCCTCCAGCCACTGGTGCAGTTCGGTCATCAACGGGCCGCTATGTTCCTGATGGAATCGCAGCCGGTCTTCCGGCAAAAGTTCCTGTTCTCGCGCCAGCGCGTCGTGGTGATAAACGCCGCGCAACGTCTCCAGCACATAACGGCATTCTTCAGGAAAATTATCGACCACTTCCACAAACTGCCGCCTTCCATGGGCGATGCAGTTCGCCAGCAGGGGTTTGACGCCTTCCAGCTTGGGCGTGTTGCGCGACAACGCGTCGCACATCTGGATCGGCGCCGGCAGTTCGCGGGCGCGCTGTTTCAATACCTCGCCCATGTTTTCGCCCGCGTGCTTCCATCCCGTAAAGTACAGCGCGATGCGCCACACCCCTACCATCGAAACAATCCCACTGGTGAATGTGCCGGTGCGTTTGTCACCCGGTTCGCGGGTCAGCCGCAGTATCCGCATGCCGGTGTCGTCGTTGTGCAGCACGCCGCCTTGCGCCGCCTGCCGGATCAACTCCTCCAGCGCCGGGCGGATCCACTGCGTGGCGGCCTTTAGGATCTCCCATTGCGTCGCGGCGGACAAGGGCATGCCCAGTTGTTGCTCCAGCTTTTCCAGCCGGTGAAAGGGCACTCCCGTACCGTACTTCATCAGGGCGATCATGGCCACGGCCGTGACATCGTACCTGTCCGGACCCACCGTCGCCGGTACGTCGGCGGTGAACATCTGCCCGCAGGCATTGCAGCGGAGCCGCTCCATCTCAAACACAGTGGCTTCCAGCGGCGCGTGCCCCACGAATCTGACCAACGTGGCCGGCTCTTTCTGCCGGTACACTTTTCCGCGGCGGTATTCCGGGCAAAGGTCGCCGGAAGCGAGCGTGGCGTGCGCTACGGCCACCCTGTGAGCGCCTCGAAATGCAGCAGCACTATGGCGCCCATGACCGCTGGGAGCCGGCGCGCTGTTCTCCGGTTGGCCTGCGGGCGCTGCATCCCGCGGCACAACCGCGCTGGTTTTCTCCGTACTCCGTTTTGGCATCAGTCTCTCGGCCATGGCATGCAGCGCGGTTTGAGCTGCTGGCCTTCCGCTGCGCTCAGCGGCGCACGCGTGCTGCGATCGACAATCTGATCCAGTTCGTCCAGATTCACGTCGATCCGCCGCCTCCTTCTCATAACTGGGTGACGTATTCGCGGAACCGCGGTGTCAGGGGATAGCCCAGCACCTGCTTGAGCGAGCGGTTCGGCACATAGCTGTTCGATTGCTTGCCGCGTCCCGTCGTCTGGCCTAACAACACCCAGTTGGCCGCGCGGTAACAGGTTCCGCGGAATCGTTCCGGGTCCACGAACGTTTCCAGAAAATAGATGGGATGCCCGTACATTCGCTGCCAGTCACCGGAGATCTGCGTCGCCATCCGGCCCAGAATGTGCGACGCCAGGTGCGGCACCCGCACCCAAGGCAGAATCAGAAACCGTGTGTTGTATGCGACCAACCGGATGTTGCGGCGCCGCACCTCCTGGTTCCAGCCGATATAGCGGTCCCGCGCGCCAATGTGTCGCGGTGCGCTCGACCACGCCACGCAGGCCAGCGGCCGGCCTTGCGCCCATACCAGATACTTCAGGTGCTCTCCCACCGGCTGCTCATAACCCAGATAATGATGCTCCTCCAGCAGGCTGTTAAACAGCGGCTCATCCCCGCTCCGCTCTACCTGCGCAAACTCCAAGGGCTGGAACTGGGCGAGACGGCCTTCCACCGGCGTCCTGTCGATCAGCACGGGAGCCGGCTGCACCCGCCGCGCCAGCGGGTTATGTGGCACGTACCGCACCGCTGGTAACTCAATCTGTCCGGCACGCTCCAGCGTAAGTAACAGGCCCCGGCACACCATGTCGCGCAAGGCGCCGTTGGGCTGTTTCCATTGCCAGGCTTCGCAGAGCTTCTGGGACAGCCTGCGGCGGCTCGCGCGCGGATGCGCAGCGATCAGTTCCTTTCACTGCTGTCCGGCTAAACTTTTCATTCGGCGGATAGCACCCAAGGAATCAGTGAGTTAGAGGAGATCTTGGATTTTTCGATTTGAACTTTTCCGAGCGGAATTCCCAAAACTGCCGCCACGGACACTTGGGGTTGCATTTGCCGACAATGAGGGGTGAATGTCGGCCAAACTGTTTTCGCTCAACTGATGGCGCACTTGCGCGTGTTGCTTGGGTAGACCTGTACAGCCAATACGTTCAGATTCCGCCACGGCACCACCTCGATGTCGGGAACGAGGCGTGGACGGATTGAATCGGAGATCAGATTTGCGAGTTTCTCTTCCGAGGCAAGCACGTCGGGCACGCCTCGGACGTTCTTCGACACGTCCTCCACACCGATGACGACGATACCGCCGGCAGTGTTTGCGAACGCAACCAGGCATTTCAGGATGCCCTCTGGGGATGACAAGTCCCGCTTGAATTCGAGGGTCTTTCCTTCGGTTCGCTTCAGTAGTGCGACGAGGATCACAACTCCGCATTCTACTCGGAAGCGCTCCTCGCCGCAACGCTTCCGAGCATTAAGAACAGGTTATAGCGGATATAACGGATATGCCGGATAGAGCTTTGGGAGGCGACGCGGGTCCCTTGGGCGCAGGGGTCGTCAGTTTAAATCCGACCGCCCCGACCAATTAAGATCAAGCGGATGCAGGCGGATTCCATTCCGCGCTGAGGCACGAGTCAGGCGCTGAGGCGAGACGGGAAACCCGCTATCCGGGCGCTTTACTGCGCGACGTGCGGCTGGACCATGCGCACGACTTCCGACTTACCCACGGCGCCGACGCGCTGTTCCACGACGCGCCCCTCCTTGAACAACAGCAAGGTGGGGATGCCGCGAATGTTGTAGCGGCCAGCCGTGTTGATGTTGGAGTCCACGTCCAGCTTGCCCACTTTCAACTTTCCGGCGTACTCCTGGGCCACCACGTCGATCGTCGGGGCCATCTGCCGGCAGGGGCCACACCACTCGGCCCAAAAATCCACCAAAACAGGCACTTCGGACCGCAAGACGTCCTGGTCGAAACTTCCGTCGGTGAAGGTTAGCGTATTTTGACCCGCCATTACTGTCTCCTGCTCTCCTATATAAGATTAGATCCATTCGGGCGCCGCGGGATTCATTCCCCGGCCAGGGCCCGGTAGAGCCGCGCATACTCGGCGGCCGAGGCATTCCAGGAAAAATCCTTGGCCATGCCGGCCAGCATCATGGCCCGCCAGCCGTCGGCGTCGGCAAACGCCTCGCGCGCGGCCCGCAGAGCGCCCACCAGCGCGCTCCCGGAGTATTCCCAGAACTTGAAACCGGTCCCAGATTCGATGGTATCATCCAGCCCGCCGGTCGCGCGCACCACCGGGACCGTTCCGTATTTCAGGCTGTAGATCTGGTTCAGGCCGCAGGGCTCGTAGCGGCTGGGCATGAGGAAGAGGTCCGCGCCCGCCTCGATCTTGTGCGCCAGCGCGTTGTCGTAACCGATGCGCACCGCGATGCGCCCGGGATGCCGCGCGGCCATGGCCTGGAAGAGCCGTTCATACTGGGGCTCGCCCGTGCCCAGCGCCGCCATGTAGAAGCCCTCCGCCACCATGGCGTCCGCGGCTTCCGCGATCACGCCGGCGCCCTTCTGGCTGGTGAAGCGGGAGACCACGCCGATCAACGGGGCCTCCATGGCTTCGGCCGGCAGTTCGAATTCGCGCAACAGGTCCCGCTTGCATACGCCTTTGCCGGCCAGGCCGGCGGGGGAGTAGTGCGCCGCGATATAGGGATCGGTCCGGGGATCCCATTCCGTGTAGTCGGCGCCGTTCAGGATGCCGGTGAGCGCCTGGCTGCGCGCCCGCAGCACGCCGTCCAGCCCGAAGCCGTACTCGGGAGTCTGGATTTCGCGCGCATAGGTGGGGCTGACGGTGTTGATCGCATCGGAATAGTTGATCCCGGCTTTGAGGTAACAGACCTTACCGAAAAACTCGAGCCCGTCGGGACGGAAGGTATCCGTGCCGGCGAGCGCGATATCGGCCATCGCCGCGGCCGGAAACAGACCATGGTACCCGACGTTATGCGCGGTGAAGAGCGTGTGCATGCCCAGGAAGGTCGGGTCGTTGGCATACAGCGTGCGCAGGTAGACAGGCATCAGCCCGGCCTGCCAGTCGTGGCCGTGCAGGATGTCCGGGCGCCACACCCGCCGGCTGAATTCCAGGGCGGCCTGCGCCAGCACCGCAAAGCGGATGTGGTTGTCGGGATAGTCCAGACCCTGTTCGCCATACAGACCGGGCCGGTCGAACAGAGGCGGGCAGTCCAGGAAATAGAACGGCGTCTCGCGCTCGACCAGGTAAACGGAAGCGTCGAAGCGGCGCGGCTGCAGCCAGACGGGCAGCCAATCGTGAACCCGTCGCGCGGCTTTCAGGTCTACGGACGGGTACCGCGGCAGCAGCACCGCCACTTCGTGGCCCAGGCGATGGAGGGCGGCCGGCAAGGATCCCACCACATCGGCCAAGCCGCCGGTTTTGGCGAAGGGCGCCGCTTCCGGCGCCACCATCAGGATCTTCATGCGGTAAGAATCAGTCTATCGTGTTTGCGGCAGGAGCCGTGTGATGGCCGCGCCGATGGCAGCGTAAGCGGCTTCGCTGAACGGCCCGTGCCCCATGGCCCGCACGCGGCCGCCGGCATCGAGCACGGCCACACAAGCATACTGGTCGCTGGAGACGTTCAAGCGGCGCCGCCACTCCGCCTCCCCCTGGTAAACCAGGATGCTGCGATCCCGCAGGGCCGCGGGCATTCCGCTCCGGATGCTTCCGCTCACCATGCCGCGGAGCAGCCTGGGCACGGATTCGAGCACCATCACGTTGAAACACACGGCCGCCTGGCGCGCGGCCGGGTCCCGCTGGAAGCGCTCGGACCATAGGCGCGCATCGCCGCCGCCCGGCCGGCTGAAGCCGAAGATCAACAATGCCGGCCGGCCGCGCGCGGCATCCGGCAACTGTACCGGCTGGCCGGACAGGCTCCGCCCCGCGACAGGGGGCAGGAGGGCGCCGTCGGACAGCGCTCCGGACACCGCGGCCAGCAGAAGCGCGAGCAGCATTTATCGCCGCCGCCGGCTGAGCACCAACCCCGCAAATACAGTGATCAGGGCCGCCAGGGTGGCCAGCGTGCCAACCACCAGATAGTCGGAACTGGCGTGGGGCGAAGGCATCAGCCTGATCATGGCGGCGGCAAAAGCGGCAAATGCGAAGCAGGCGCTCGCGCCGAGCGCCAGCGGGCGCGGGATGCGAAAGCGGCGCGGCCCCGGTTCCTCAGGCTTTGGGGTGGGCGCGGTCATAAACCTCCATCAGTCCGGTCAGCGACACATGCGTGTACTTCTGGGTTGTGGAAAGGCGGGCATGCCCCAGCAGTTCCTGGATGGCGCGCAGGTCGGCGCCGTCGGCCAGCAGGTGCGTGGCGTAAGCGTGGCGGAAGCCGTGCGGGTGGACGGAAGAGTCTCCGTTCACCAAAATGCCGTAGAGCTTGACGATGCCGCCTGCGCCGCGCGCGGTCAGGCGTCCGTGGCGATGGTTCAGAAACAGGGCCCGCCCGCGGGCGGCGGCGGAGCGCTCCGCCAGGTAGCGGTCCAGGGCCTCGGCGGCCTTGGAGCCGAACGGCACCTGCCGCTCCTTCCTGCCTTTGCCGCGCACGCGGATCCAGCGTTCCGCGCGGTCGACGTCTTCCAGGTCGAGGCCCACCAGTTCGCTCACGCGGATACCGCAGCCGTACAGGAATTCAAAGATGGCCCGGTCGCGGGCCGGATGCGGGCGCTCGAATTGGTCCGCCGCCACCGAGTCGATCAGGCCGTTCACCTGCTCGGCGGTCATCACTTCCGGCAAGCGTTTGGGCGCTCTGGGCGTGCGCACCAGCCGCGCCGGGTTCATGGCGATGAGTCCCTCGCGCGAAAGAAACCGGAACAGGGCGCGCACCGCCGCCAGCTTGCGCCGGATGGAGACGGCGGCGAGTTCGCGGCTGTAAAGGTCCGCCATCCATTCGCGGATCTCGGGCACCCGGATTTGGGCGAGCGGCGGCGGCGCGCCCCGCGGCGGCGTGAAGTATTCCAGGAATTGCCGCAGGTCTCCCCCGTAAGCCTCCAGCGTGTGGGGCGAGACTTGCGCGCGGGCCAACTCCGCCAGAAAGCGGCCGATCTGGAGTTCCAGTTCAGACACAGGATTAACGCGGCGCGGGCGGGCCGCTCTCGACGACGCGGTAGCCGGCGGGCGGCTGGAACAAGCCGGCGTCGGGCTCTCCACGATTGATATTGACCAGCTTCACGGTGTGCTCGCCGTTGCGCGGGTCGGTTTGTTGGGACAGCACCACAATCTTCAGGTCCGGTGACGTCCAGGTTTCGATCACCGAGGTGATGGGCCGGTCGTTCCCCATGGCCGAACCCGCAGGCCAGGTCATGGTGTGCCGCGTGCCCTCCACCACCAGTCCCTCGATGGTCTGGCTTCCGAGGTTTTCGTCCGTGAGTTTCGGACGCGCGGCGTCCGGAATCTCGCGGGATCTACTATCGTGGCCCATCATGGCCCTCGTGAATGGCCGTGTCTGCGGCGGCGCGATGGTCCGCTTGTGAGCAACTTTGTCCTGCGTATTCACTGCGTAGCTCACCCGGGCCACCGGATCCGAGATCTCAACCAACATGAGTGCCTCGGCTCCATCCGCTCCGGGCGTGCCTATCGGTTGCTCCTTGCGCGTGCGCCCCGCCACCAGATGGGGCGGGCGCGGCATCCTGTCCGAATGCGGCCGCCACCAGGACGGCGGGCCACGCGAGCAGCAAAACGCGACGACTCATAGCTTGCCTCCTGTAGACAGCCTTCTGTAAAAGTGTAGCGGGACTAGCCGGCGCAAGCAAGGCGCGAGGCGAGCGCCTCCAGGGCGCGGCGGCACACCTCGGCGTGGCGGGCGCGCTTGTCGAGGCGCAGATCGTGCCGCGCCGCTTCGTCGAGCGGCGGGAGCAGGTCGAAGGTAATGTTGGCCGGCTGATAGTGCAGCGGGTCCGCGCTCGAGATGTAGTGGCACAGGGATCCGAGCGCGGTCTCACGCGGGAAGGCGCGCGGCGCCGTACCGCGCGCCAGGTCCACCGCGTGCAGGCCCGCCATCAGTCCCGTGGCGATGGCTTCCACATAGCCCTCCACACCGGATATCTGGCCGGCAAACAGGATCTCCGGGCGCGAGCGCAGTTGCAGCGTGGGCGTCAACAGGGCCGGCGCATTGATGTAGGTATTGCGATGAATCTGTCCGAAGCGGATGAACTCGGCGCGCTCCAATCCGGGAATCAGCCGCAGGATGCGCGCCTGCTCGCCGAACTTCAGGTGGTTTTGAAAGCCCACCAGGTTGTAGCTGTCGGCCCGCAGGTTCTCCTGGCGAAGCTGCACGGCGGCCCACGGACGGCGGCCGGTGCGCGGATCGATCAATCCCATGGGCTTCATCGGTCCGAAGCGAAGCGTGTCGCGCCCGCGGCGGGCCAGTTCTTCAATGGGCAGGCAGGCTTCGAAGTAGGGCACGTCGCCGTCGATATGGGAGGCGGCGGTGAGCGCGGCCAGGATGGCGTCCACGAAGGCCTCGTACCGGGGCCGGTCGAAGGGGCAGTTGAGATAGTCCGCGGTTCCATCCAGCGACTTGCCGTAGCGGGAGGCGGGAAAAGCGATGGACCGATCCACCGAATCCGCTTCCACAATGGGGCTGATGCTGTCGTAGAAGAAGAGGCGGTCCGAGCCGGTGAGCCGGCCGATGTCCGCGGCCAGGGCATCGCTGGTCAACGGCCCGCTGGCGACGATGGCGATCCCATCGGCAGGCACTTCGCGCACCTCTTCGCGGCGGATCTGGATGCGCGGGTGGGAGGCGACCGCGCGCGTGACTTCCTCGGAGAAGGCGTCGCGGTCCACGGTGAGCGCCTGCCCTCCCGGAACGCGCGCCCGCGCGGCGGCGCGCAGCACCAGGGATCCCATGCGGCGCAACTCCTCCTTGAGCAGCCACGGCGCGGCGCCTTCCTGCTCGGATTTCAGCGAATTGCTGCAGACCAGTTCCGCCAGCCGGCCGGTCTGGTGGGCCGCCGTCGGACGGACGGGCCGCATCTCGTAGAGCACCGCCGCAAACCCCGCCTCGGCGATCTGCCAGGCGGCCTCGGACCCCGCCAGCCCTCCGCCGACGATGTGAATACTGGCGGCCATGCGGATTATCGCGGCTCCGCGTCCCGCGCGCGCGGACGGCGCGGGTCCGCCTCGTGCACGCGCTCGCGAAACGTGCCTTTCATCCCCGCCGCCAGCGATACCGCGGAGTCGCCATACTTGTCGCGCACCCGGTCGGCCGCGGCCAGGGCCTGCTCCCAGCGCGCATGCCTGCCTTCGTCGAGCAGGTCCATCTGGTCGCGCGCCTCGGCGAACGACGACGTGTGCACGCCCAAAAGCCGCACTCGCGCCCCGGGCTTCCAGTTTTTCAGAAATAGCGTGCGAGCCTGGTCGAAGATCTCCGTATCGAGCTGCGTGGGCCGCTCCAGGGAATGCGCGCGCGTGATGGTGGAAAAATCCGAGTAGCGCAGCTTGAGCTGCACGGTGCGGGCGCGCAAGCCATGTTCGCGCAGCCGCCGCCCCACCATTTCGGAGAGCCGCGCCAGCGTGGATTCGAGCACTGCCGGGTCGCTGGTGTCTTCGTTATAGGTGTGTTCGTGGCTGACGGATTTGGGATCGGAGTCGCCGCCGATTTCGGTATCGAACCAACCGCCCGCATCCAGGCCGCGCGCCTTGCCGGCCAGCGCCAGCCCCCATTTGCCGAAGCGTTCCTCGAGAAACGCCTGGTCCAGCCGCGCCAGGTCGCCGACCTGCCGAATGGATAGCGCATGCAGACGCTTTTCCGTGACCTTGCCGACGCCGGGGATCTTGCGCACGTCCAGCGGCGCCAGAAACGCGGCCTCGCAGCCCGGTGGAATCCACAACACGCCGTTGGGCTTGGCCTGATCGGAGCACACCTTGGCCACCAATCGCGAGGACGCGACGCCGATGGAGCAGTTCAGGCGGGTCTCGGCCTTCATGGCCTGGTGCAGGGTGTGCGCCGCGCGCAGCGGCGGCCCCAGCAGGCGTTCCGTGCCGGACATATCCAGATAGGCTTCGTCGATCGACGCCATTTCCACAAGCGGCGAGAACCGGTCGAGCACCCGTCGCACTCGCGCCGAATACTCGCGATAGCGCTCCGGATGGCCGTCCACGAAAATGGCGTGGGGGCACAGGCGCGCGGCGGTGCGCAGCGGCATGGCGGAATGCACACCGAACTTGCGCGCCTCGTAGGATGCGGCCGACACCACGCCCCGCTCGTTGGGCCGCCCGCCGACCACCACGGGCTTGCCCTGGAGCGAGGCATCGAACAACTCCTCGACGGACACGAAGAACGCGTCCATATCCACGTGGAAGATGGTCTTCACGGCTCGGCCCTGTTCCTGATGGTAGCAGTCCGGGCGCGGGGGCGATGGAATGCGGGCGGGAAACCGCTCCGCTCTATTGGACCCGTTCGAGGGCCTGCTCGAAGTCCGCCAGCAGGTCGCGCCAATCCTCGATGCCCACCGAGACCCGCACCAGTCCGTCGCCAATGCCGGCTTCGTCCAGTTCCCGCGCCGACATGCCGGAATGGATGGTGGATTTCGGGTGGCACACCAGCGTCTCCACACCGCCCAGCGACACGGCATTATGCCCGATCTTCAAGCCGCGCAGAAAATCGAAGGCCGCCGCCCGGCCGCCGTGAAAATCCAGCGAAAACAGGCCGCCCGGATAGGCGCACTGCTCCTCGTAAATGCGGCGTTGCTCGGGATCCTCGAACAGCGTCGGGTAGTGCACCCGCCTGATTTTCGGGTGACCGTTCAACGCTTCGGCCAGGCGCTGCGCGTTCTTGCTCTGCCGGTTCATGCGCAAGGCCACGGTGGGCAGGCGGCTGTCCAGCATCCAGCATTCGTCCGGCTGCAGAATGTTGCCGAACATGCCGCGCCGCAGCAGGATCTTGCGCATCAGTTGGGGGTCCCGCGAGAGCGCCACGCCCGCCACCATGTCGCTGAAGCCGGACAGGTACTTGGTGCCGGAGTAGAGCACCAGGTCGGCGCCCAACATCATGGGGTGCTGAAACGCCGGACCGAGGAAGGTGTTGTCCACCATGACCACGGGCTGGTCCGGGTGGTTTTTGGCGGCCGCCGCGGCGCGCCGGATGTCGGTCATCATCAGGGTGGGATTGGCGGGCGTTTCCAGGTACACGATGCTCAGGTCCGAGGCCGACTGGATGGCGCGTTCGATGGCTTTGGAATCGCCGCTCGGCACGGGGATGCCTTGCACGCCGAAGGGCTCGAGGAAACTGTGGATGAGCCCGGTGGTGCCGCCGTAGAGCGGCGTGGTATACACGATGCGCGTACCGGGACGCACCACGGCCATGAATGAAGTCATAATGGCGGCCATACCCGAGTTGAAAACGGCCGCCGCCTGCGCGCCCGGTTCGAGCGGGACGATCTGGTCCTCCAGGATTTCGGCGTTGGGATGCGAGAAGCGCGAGTAGATCAGGTCGGGGCGCTCGCCGTCCTCCGGCTGCACCCGCCCGGCCATGATGGAGAAGGCGCGCTCGGCCTCCTCCGGGCTCGGAAACACGTAAGTGGAACTGCGGAAGACGGCAGGCCGCGCCGAGCCGAAAGAAAGGTGCGGATCGAAGCCGCGCGTCAGGACCGCGGTGCGCGGCCGCACGGCGGTGTGGGTCCCATCGGGATTTGGCATAATTGCTCCACTTCAAAGTGTAGCGCGCGGCCCCGGTGCGCAACAGCGGGCGGCGGCGGGCGCAGCAGCCAGCAGCAGCCAGCAGCAGGCAGCAGCAGCCGAAGTACCATGGACAACCGCAGTCCAGGGCGATACAATCGCGTCCGAAGGAAACAACAGGATGTATCAGCATTCCGTTTGCGTACTGGCTGCGGCATTCTGCGGCGCAGCCTTGGCACAGGATCGTCTATCCGACGGCCAATGGGCCGCGGAGCTGGTCTCGATCCGCGACTCGACCACACAGCGAGTGGTCGATTACAACATTGACTTGGGCGCTCTGGAAGCGGCGCACCAGGCCGGTGATCAGGAGCAGATCGCCTCGTTGTTTCATTACATTACACCAATGGATCTGGCGAAGCTGGCGGACAACCACCGGCATCTATTGAGGACGGCCCTGCTTATTGAGCGCCTTCAATGGCGCGGTTCCCAGCACGCAGAGTTGGCGGTGGACATGGCCGGGAGCATGGCGTCGTTCTTGTCGGCGACGCTTGAGGCGAAGAAATGATCTCAGTTCCGAACACCGTCGCCGACATTCAGCAGATGATAGCGGACCAATTGCAGGAGAATGTCCACCTTGACTACAAACGCAGTGCAGCTATCCGTCGGGGTTCTCGTGAGAGGGGCGACATCGCCAAAGACGTGTCGGCGTTCGCCAATTCTGATGGTGGCGTTCTGATCTATGGCGTCGAAGAGACGAATCAGCTACCGGTCAGAATCGACAGCGGCATCGAAGACTCGGAGTGTTCCAGGGAGTGGATCGAAGCGGCCGTCATGACGGGGATAACGCCCAGACTTGACGATGTTCGAATCGTTCCTTTGCCGGTGTCGCCAGGGCACAGCATCTATGTTATCAAGGTTGCCAAGACCTTCCGGGGTCCACACCAAGCCTCTGACAAACGCTACTACAAACGCCACAACTTCATGTCAGTGCCGATGGAAGACTACGAGATCAACGATGTGCGGAGTCGTCGGAAACGCGTCTCTCCGCTCGTGACGTTTGAGGTTGGTGAGTGGCGGCGCATGGTCGCTACTTTCGACGTGCGCAACGTTGGCGAGTTTATCGCGGAAGATGTCACATTTGAATTCCCAGCAGATCTACCGTGGCCGCAGAACCGATCAATGCCGCCGCTCTTTGCTGGCGGTATTTCCCGGTTTCCTCCGAAACAGCAATTCCGCTTCCTCTATTTCGCCTTCCACGAAGTACTTGGCAGAGGGAAGAGGGTGCCGCTTGAGTTTTCAGTCAAAGTCAGCTATTACCATCCCGAAGCTGACAGCCGAGTCACCGACGTGTGGCCGGTCAATTTTGCTGCATACGAACATACGACCGCGATACGTCCAGAGATCGAAGACCAAGCGAACGACGTGCTAGAGCGGCTTGACAGGCTCAATGAGCATTTCGGCAAGCTGATCGGGACCCTTCAGAAACTCACAACCATACCGGGGAGCACGGGCTTGGATCTTTCCGTCCCAACGCTGCGAAATTTGAAGAGAGTTTTGCTAGAAGGTAGGGATCCAGCGCCCATTCATCCCGAAGGCTGCGATTATGCTGTCTTCAAGGACCTGCTCGGTGTCGATGTCCAGATGGCCTACGAAATCAGTCGTGTGTTCGACATGCAACTTGCGTACGAGAACCTAAGGGCGATCCCAGGAATGACGGAGGAGGTCCTGTCGAAAATCCGGACTACTTTCATACTTCATTCAGAGCCGTCCGAAAATGCTGGCTGATAATTGGTGATGCCTAATCGGGTACAAGAATGAGCCCCTTCGAAATCCAGTTTCGCAGTGAGATCATCGGGTCGATCACGTTCATCGAACCTGAACGGAGCCTGGGTGCGGTTCGAACTGCATGGGGATTTCGGCTCTCGATCCCCGCACTGGTGACGTTCTCGCCGCCATCTGGTAGCGGGGCGCCACTGATCTTGGAGGATCTTCGGGCGGTCTTTAGCGCAGGCGGTCAGGAGATCGGCGTCTCCGAATATAGAGCGACGCTCAGGAGCGGCATTCGAGACCAACTCATCACGCTTTCATGGGATTGGACCTTGCCAACGCTGGCGGTTTACGAGCGACTGCGGGCCGGTAAGGACCCCAAGTTCGCGGCAACGGTTTCCGGTGACATCCGATTCGTGCTGACTGGTGAGTCTGGAAAGGAACCATGTTCGATTGCGACGGTGTTCTATCAATCCGGCCAAGTCCGGTATTCACTGCGAGCTTGGACTGACATGCTTCGAGCAATAAGTCTACAGGATGCAGTTCTCGTAGAGATTCCATTTCCATCTGATCCACCATGCGCTTGGGAACCAATCTGGCAGGCGCTACGAGATGCACGAGACTCGTTTGATGCTGGCGGGGCCACAGGCTGGAAGAATTGCGTTGCCAGCATCCGTAACGCCCTCAAAGAATGGCAAGATCTCGAAAAGGAGGATCAAGGACCGGGCTGGCACTTGCCAAACATGGCTGACCGGGAAAGCCGAACGAAGCAGCAGCGCATTGACAACATTCGCTGGCACCTAATTCAGCTTGCGCATTATGCTGCACACACAAGGGCTGACGAATGGACAAGGGATGATGCTGTGCTGGCCTTGTCAACGTTATGTTCATTGCTGGCGGTGAGGAAACCGTGATGCCCGACATCACGATCACGAAACCATCGATTGACCACCGGATCAGTCGGCCTGCGGTCGGGACTGTGAACCCGCACTGAACTTGACACCCTTAATTACCCTTAATCAAGAAAGACAGAGATCAAGGTGGCGTACGCCCAGTTGGTCAATAGCCTGAAGCACGGTGCTACCAGCTACCGCTGCGTGGTTGGCCGGAAGGGCGGCTATAATGGACCCCAGTTTTTAGAACACGCAATAAGCTAATCTCGGAGTCGGTGGTCGCGAAGGAGCGCGCGACGGCAACGACGAAGAAGCACTACGCCGCAAAGTTCAAGGCGCGGGCGGCCATCGAGGCCATTTGTGGCGAGCAGATCCCCAACCAGTTGAGGTCTCAATTCGGGCCACATACCGTGCAGATCGCACACTGGAGGCGCACGGCGCTGGATCACATCGAGGACCTGTTCGTGGGCGGACGCACGCGCCGGGGCCAAGACGCGGAGGTTGCGGCGGATCGGGACGCGCTGTTTGAAGAGGTTGGCCGGCTGAAGGTGGAACTGGACTTCGTGAAGAAGAAGCTGGCATGCTCGATTGGCCATCGCTTGTCCACCACCACCGGCGCCCACCAAGGAATCGGTTGCGGGCCGTAACCGGATATGTTCCGTGCACGGCGCTATCGGCGGATTTTCCCCTGTAGCGCGCGGCCGTACCCCGCGCGCCGCCGCCGGTTTTTGATTAGAATGGGAGCGAACGGGTATGAACACCGAAACCGGCATGCCGGCGCCGAAGCTGTTCGCGCCGCACCCCAACCTGGGCGACGACGTGAACCATAATTTCATCGCGTCCGAGGTGGAGGGGGGCGTGTTTCTGGACCGGTTGCCGGAGGGCGCCGTGCTGCGCGTCGAGACGCAGAACCGCGCCTACACCCTGGTGAACCGCGGTCACGGACAGGCCCTGATTTCCGGCCATCCGCAGTTCTGCCCGGAGCCCGTGCTGGTGCAGATTGAAGGCTCCAACTGGGGCGGCTCGATGCTCAAGGCGTCGTTCATCGGCCGCGGCATGCACCTGGAGTTCCGGCACCCGGAGCACCATACCATCATGACCTCCTGCATCGTGGACGTGCGCGCGGCGTAACCCGGCGGCGCCCGCGGCCCGCGGCCGCCCGGACCCAAGTTGACTTTAGAGATCCGGTTCGGTCCAGGCCGCCTGCGATATAATGAATGGGTACCACTCTAGAGAGGTTCCGTGTTCCTGCGCACCTTCGTACGTCTTTTCACCCACACGCAACTGATGCCCATCCTCGAAAGCGGCGAGGAGACCCTGGTCGGCGGGCAGGCCGTGATTGAGGGCGTCATGATGCGCGCGCCGCACAGCTATTGCGTGGCCGTGCGCAAGCCCAACGGCGAAATCGTGACCGAGGAAAAGCCGCTGGCGCGCATGTCCGAGCAGCACCGCATCTTCAAGTACCCGGTAGCGCGCGGCGTGGGGACCCTCTATCAGGCCATGGGCCTGGGTCTGAAGGCCCTGAAGTTCTCCGCCAACGCCATGCTGGAAGCGGAATCCCCGAAGGCCGAAAAAAAGGAGATCCCCAACTGGGCCATCAGCCTGAACCTGCTGGTTTCGCTGGCGTTCTTCATCTTCATGTACAAGTTCGTGCCGCTGTTCGCGGTCACTTCCCTCGAGAAATGGTATCCGGTGCTGCAGGGCCGGATCGCCTTCAACGCCGCCGACGGGCTGATCCGCATCGCCATCTTTCTGGCCTTCCTGTTCCTGGTTTCGCGTATGAAGGACATCCACCGGGTGTTCGAGTATCACGGCGCGGAACACAAAGTAGTATTCAATTTCGAATCCGGGCGGCCTGTCACCGTCGAGAACGCGCAATCGTTCACCACCTTTCACCCGCGCTGCGGCACCAGTTTCCTAATGGTGGTGATGGTGGTTTCCATGGTCGTCTATACGCTGATTCCCTTCGCGGGCTTCGGCATGAAACTGCTCAGCCGCGTGCTGCTGCTGCCGGTGATCGCGGGCGTCAGCTACGAGCTGATCCGGTTCGCCGCCAAGCGCCGCGGTTCCTTCCTGGCCACGCTCACGGCCCCCGGCCTGTGGCTGCCGCGCATCACCACCAAGCCGCCGTCCGCCACCCAGGCCGCCGGCGCGATACGCGCGCTGGGAGGCGCCATGGCGCTCGAGGAATCCCAGGGCGGCGAACTGGTCATCGCCTGAACATTCATGCAATTCGTCCCCAAGCTCCAGCAGATTGAGGTGCGCTTCCAGGATCTGGAGCGGCAGCTCTCCGATCCCGCGCTGATCGCCGATGCCGCCGAATACCGCAAGGCCGCCAAGGCGCGCAGCGACATCGCCGAAGTGGTGGAAAAGTACCGGGAATGGAAAAAAGCCGCCGGCGAGTTGGAGCAGGCGCGCGGCATGCTGCAGGAGCCGGACACGGATCTCCGCCAGATGGCCGCCGACGAAGTCGCCCGCCTGGAACCGGAAATGCTGCGTATCGAGCAGGAGTTGAAGTTTCTGCTGCTGCCCACCGATCCCAACGACGAAAAGAACGTGGTGCTCGAAATACGCGCCGGCACGGGCGGCGACGAGGCCACCCTGTTCGCGGCCGAGATCTTCCGCATGTACTCGCGCTACGCCGAAACGCAGCGCTGGCGCATCGAGGTGACGTCCTCCAGCGAATCCTCGGTGGGGGGCCTGAAAGAAATTATCGCGCTGGTGAGCGGCGAGCGCGTCTACAGCAAGCTGAAATACGAAAGCGGCGTTCACCGCGTGCAGCGCGTGCCGGTCACCGAACAGCAGGGCCGCGTGCACACGTCGGCCATCACCGTGGCGGTCCTGCCGGAAGCCGACGAGGTGGAGGTCAAGCTCGATCCCAAGGACATCCGCATCGACACCTTTTGCTCCTCGGGGCCGGGCGGACAGTCGGTCAATACCACGTACTCGGCGGTGCGCATCACGCACCTGCCCACGGGGCTGATTGTCTCCTGCCAGGACGAGAAATCGCAGATCAAGAACCGCGCCAAGGCCGAGCGCGTGCTGCGCTCGCGGCTGTACGAAATCGAGCTCGAAAAGCAGCAGGCGCAGCTTGGCGCCGAACGCCGCAGCATGGTGGGCACCGGGGACCGCAGTGAGAAGATCCGCACCTACAACTTCCCCCAGAACCGCGTCACCGACCACCGCATCGGCCTGACGCTGCACCAACTGGACATGGTGATGGAGGGCCGGCTCGACGCCATCATCGAGGCCCTCACCACGCATTACCAGACGGAAAAGCTCAAGCAGCAGACCGAAGAAACGGTACCGGCTTAGCAGCCCCATGATGGTTCGAACCGCTCTCCTGCAGGGCACGGCCCTTCTGGAGGAAGCGGCTGTGCCGGCGCCCCGGCTGACCTCGGAAGTGCTGCTAGCGCACGCCCTGAACCGCGGCCGCGCCTATCTGTTCGGCCATCCCGAACACGAATTGTCCGAGGTGGAGTGGATCCACTACGGCCGCTATCTGCACGAGCGCATGCGGGGCAAGCCGACGCAATACATTACCGGGCGCCAGGAGTTCTATGGCCGGGAGTTCCGGGTAACGCCGGACGTGCTGATTCCGCGACCGGAGACCGAGCACGTGGTGGAGACCGCGCTGCGGCTGGCGCCCGGCGCCCGGCGCATCCTGGATGCTGGTACGGGCTCCGGCATTCTAGCCGTCACGCTGCGCCTGGAAACCAATGGCGAAGCGTGGGCCACCGATATTTCCCCAGCGGCCCTTGGCGTGGCGGCCTGGAACGCGCAACAACTCGGGGCGCCGGTGCGCTTCCTGGCATGCGACCTGGTGTCGGCCATCGCCGGAGGCTCCATGGACCTGATGGTCTCCAACCCGCCCTACGTCCCGCTGGGCGACAAGGCCGGCCTGCAGCGTGAAGTGCGCGACTGGGAGCCGCACCAGGCCCTCTTCGCCGGACCCACCGGTCTGGAAGTCTACGACCGGTTGGTGCGCGATGCGGAGCGCGTCCTGCGCCCCGGCGGCTGGCTCATCGTGGAACTCGGCTTCAACACCCGGGAGCGCGTGGAGGCCATATTCTCCAGCGGCTGGCGGGACCTGGAAAGCATCCCGGACTTGGCCGGCATTCCGCGCGTGCTGGCCGCCCGGCGACCGTAGCTACTCCACCCGCAAGGCTTCCACCGGCTGGATAGTAGTGGCCCGGCGGGCCGGGATATAACTGGCCAGCGCGGCGGCCGCCGCCAGCACCAAGGACACGGCGCCGTAGGTGACCGGGTCGAGCGGGCTCACTTCGAACAGCAGCGCGGCCATCAGGCGGGTGAGGGCCGCGGCGGCGAGGACACCGCAGGCGATCCCTATGGCCGTCAGCGCCAGCCCCTGCCGCACAAACATTTCCAGCACGGATTGTTGCGGCGCGCCCAGGGCGATGCGAATGCCGATCTCGCGCGTGCGCTGCGACACGGCATAGGCGATCACGCCGTAGATGCCCACGACACCGAGCAACAACGCCATCCCCGCCGCGATGCTCAGCATCACCAGCGTGAACGAGGTGCGCGCCATGGAGCGGTCGTAGACCTCCTGCACCGTGCGCACGTTGGCGATGGGCAGATCCGGGTTGACGGACCATACCGCCTGGCGCACTTCGTTCAGGAAGCCGGCGGCCCCGGCGCGGGCGCTGCGTATGGCGAAGATCTGGCCACGCATCGCCGTTAGAGGCTGCCCCCAGAAATCCTTGAGCAGCAGCGGCCAGTAGACGATAGTGGGGGGCTTCTTGTTGACGCCGTCGTCGCGCTCGTTCCCCACCACGCCGACGACCTCGCGCCAGGGCGCCTTGGGATTCTCGCGGACCTGCCTGCCGAGCGCGGCGGCCGGGTCGCGCCAGAGTTCCCGCGCCAGCGCTTCGGAAACCAGCACCACCGGGCGCGTCTCATAGATATCCGTCCAGGTCAGATCGCGGCCGGCCAGGATGGGATTGCCCATCACCTTGAAGAAGCCGGGTGCAATGAACTTGTAGCGGCGCATGGGCGGAACCTGACCTTCGGCGTAGGCCTTGTCCGCGGCGAAGATCGGGTCGTTGTCGTTATAGCCGTCCATGGTGATGGAGTTGGTTAGTCCCACCGCGGTGACACCGGGAATGGCGCTCACTTTCCGCGTGATGTTCTCGTAAGTGCGCACCGCCTGCTCGGGCTTGGGAACCAGGGCGTCCGGAATGGAGATACTCAGGGTCAGGATCTGCCGGGGCTGCGTGAAACCGGGCGGTACCTCCTTCAGCGCTTGCACGGTGCGAATCATCAGTCCGGAGCCGACCAGCAGAACCAGGGCCAGCGCCACTTGCGCCACCACCAGGACGTTCCGCGCGCGGTGGCGTTCCCGGCCTTCGCTGGCCGTGCGGCCGCCCTGCCGCAGCGCGCCCGACAGGTGCGGCCCGGAGTATTTGAACACCGGTATCAGACCGAACAGAATGCCCGCCGCCAGCGAGAGGATCAGGGTGAAGAACAGCACGTTCCCGTCGATGGTGATGTCCTCGAGACGCGGCAGCCGGGCCGGGCCAACGGCGATCAGCAGCCGCAGCGCGGCCTGCGCCAGGGCCACGCCGAGGACGCCGCCAAGCACCCCCAGGCCGACGCTTTCCAGCAGCAATTCCCGCGCGATCCGCGACCGGCCCGCGCCCAGCGCCGCGCGGATGGCGAGTTCCTGCTGCCGCCCTTCCGCGCGCACCAGCATCAGGTTGGCGACGTTAGCGCAAGCGATGAACAGCACCACCGCGATGGTCCCCATCAACACCCACAACACCGTCCCGACATCGCCCACGACATCCGCCTTGAGCGGCCGCACGCTCGGGCCGAAGCGGGCTTCCTTGAACATTTGGAGGCTGATGCCCGGCGCCGGCGGGAACTTGTCCAGCATCATGGGAAGCATGCGCGCCACATCCGCGTTGGCTTGCGCCAGCGTAACTCCGGGCTTCAGGCGGGCGGCGGCCTGGTAGCTGAAATTGCCGATGAAGACCTTGGCGCGGTCGAGTTGCAGCGGCAGGATCAGAGCGGCCGTCCGGCTCATAAAACGGAAGCTCCGCGGCATGATGCCGATGATCTCGGCGGCCTCGCCATCGACCACCATGCGCCGGCCGATGGCCGATGGATCGCCGCCGAATTTGCGCTGCCAGTAGCCGTACAGGAGCAGGACCGTTTTCGGACTGCCGGGCAGATCTTCTTTACGTGTGAATCCGCGGCCGCGAAAAGGCTGCACGCCGAGAAGCGGGAGCATTCCATCCGTGAAGTCCAACGCATCCACCTGCTCGGGTGCGCCGCCGCCCGTGATATTGACCGCATCATAGCGCCAGATGCCGATGTCCTGGAAAGTCCGGTTTTCCTCGCGGAAGGTGAAGTACGTCGAGGGTGACGCGTTCATTTCCTGCATGCCTTGCAAGTGCGCTGTTTCCCACACGCCAACCAGCCGGTCCGAATCGGGGTAAGGGAGCGGTTTCAGCAGGACTCCGTTCAGGACGCTGAAGATGGCGGTATTGGCGCCAATGCCGATGGCCAGCGTGATCAGGGTGATGACCGTGAACATCGGCGCGCGGGCGAGACGGCGGAGGACAGGTTTCATGGGGCCTCGAAAAAGATAATACGCGCGAAGGAGGGCAAAGTTCCGAAAAGACCGGCCGGACTTAGTGGGTCATGGCGTAGACCACGTAATTCACGCCCAGCCGGATGGCCAGCGCGGAGAACTTTTCGGGATAGCGCGGCTCATCGGCCCATTCCCAGGCGTCGCCCAGGTCGGAGTTATAGGAGATGGCGACCATGAGGCGGCCCTTGTCGTCGTAGATGCCGCGCCAGTGCGCACCGATCCCGCCGTTCTTGTAACCCAGGCGCAGGTGCGCCGCGCCGGGCACCTGGTAGCGCTCGTCCAGGTCGTACACGGTGTGGAAGATCGCGTCTTTGTCGCCGATTTCGACGATGGGCCGGTCCGGAAACACGCGCTTGATGCGCCGCTCGAACATCTCCCACTCGAAGGCGCCGTGAAAGTCGTCGGCCATGAAGAAGCCGCCGCGCAGCAGGTATTCGCGAAGCTCCCTGGCCTGGCCGTCGCTCAAGCCCCATTCGCCCACCTGGACGGCGTAGAGCCAGGGCCAGTCGTAGGCGTCGCCATCGTCCAGGTTGACGGGTTGCTCGACGGAGCGCACGCTGATGCGGGTCAAGCGGCGCAGCGCCAGCGAAAAGTGGCGGTCGGCGCGCGGATAGTCCTGGGTCCACAGCGACAGGCCCTCGCGCCAGTCGCCGTCGAAGCGGCCCGCGTAGCCGTCGTTAGGCCCGGGCGGATACATCAGGCGGGCGAAGGCCCATTCACCCGGCTGCCGCCAATCCTGGGGCAGCTCGAAGTTCTCGTATTCCACGCCGGGGAACTGGCGAAACGGCCGCTGGAAGGCATGCATGGCGCCCAGAAAGGCGACGCCCAGTCCCGCTCCGCATAACGCCTTCCGGAAACCCATATAGGTGCGCCTTTCTTCGAGGATACCGCAGCGCCGCCGCGGGAGCGCGGCACTTCCCCGGCATTCGCGCGTAATCCAGCCAGGAATCCACCAGATCGAAGGCGGCTTCGACCGGGAGCGGTTTGGGGAACGGATTTGGCCGTGTTGTCAGGCGCAGGAAAGCGAGCAACACAGCCCATGACAAGCCCGCCATCACGGTCGTTCGCACGAGGCGATCATTGCATCAAACGGGATGCTGTCATGATGCCGGATCGGGTTTAACCCGCCAGCACTTCGACGCAATCCGGACCGCAGATCTTCTCCACGGCCGCCTTGAACTCGCGGTCGGGCCGCACGCGGACGGGCACATCCAGGATCACCGAAAAATCGCGGGGCATCTCCAGGCGCAGGCGCACCTCGGATTCGCCGGGCTTGGCGCGGAACAATTCCCTGAGGGCGTTGGGTTTGTCGGCCACGCCGTTGCGGCCCAGCCAAACGCGGATGGAAATCAGCTTGGCCAGGTCCACGCGGGCGGTTTCGAGCGGCTGGATGTCCTGCACGGAGATTTTGGGGGGCGCGTTCTCTTCCGGCAGGACCAGTCCGCGCAGCAGCACGGCCTGGTCTTCCACGATGAGCGGGGCCAGCCGCTCGTAATTGGTGGCGAAGACCATGCCGTCCACCGCGCCGGCGCGGTCCTCGATCTGCATGGCGGCCCATGGCTTCTGCTCGCGGTTGCGTTTGCGCTGGATGCCCGTGAGCACGCCGCAGAGGGCCACCTCGGTCCCTTTTTCCAGGCCTTCGAGGCTGCCGGTATGGTGGGTGGCCAAGTCGCGGATCTTGTCTTCGTAGTGATCCAGGGGATGCCCGGTGACGTAATAGCCGAGCATTTCCTTTTCGCCCTGGAGTTTCTCGCGGGCGGTCCATTCGGGGACCTGCGGCAGCGGCCTTTCCATGGGGGCTTCCTCCGGGGCGAGGTCGCCGAACAAGCCGCCCTGGCCGCACTCGCGGTCGCGCCAGGCGCGCTGGCCGGCTTCCATGGCGCTTTCGGTGGCGGCGAACAACTGGGCGCGCCTGCCCTCCAGCGAATCCATGGCGCCGGCCCGGATGAGACTCTCGATCATGCGCCGGTTCAGGCAGCCGAGGTCCACGTTTTCGCAGAATTCGTAGATGGTCTGGAAGCGGCCCAGCTTTTCCCGGGCGGCGCGGATGGTCTCGGCCGCGTTGGGGCCCAGGTTCTTGACCGCGCCCAATCCGAAGCGGATGCCTTTGCCGCCGGGCGCGGCGCTGTCGGGCGTGAAGCTCCAGTCGCTGGCGTTGACATCGGGTTGGAGCACGGTGATGCCCATTTCGCGGCACTCGTTGATGTACTTCACCACCTTGGCGGTGTTGCCGGTTTCCGAGGTCAGCAGCGCGGCCATGAAGTCCACCGGATAGTGCGCTTTCAGGTACGCGGTGACATAGGCGAGATAGGCGTAAGCCGCCGAATGCGACTTATTAAATCCGTAACCGGCGAACTGTTCCATCAGGTCGAAGATCTTTTCGATCTTCTTTTGCGGGAACCCCTTGGCCAGCGCGCCCTTGATGAACCGTTCGCGCTGCGCGGCCATCTCCTCGGCCTTCTTCTTGCCCATGGCGCGGCGCAGGATGTCGGCTTCGCCCAGCGAGTAACCGGCCAGGACGTTGGAGATCTGCATCACCTGTTCCTGGTAGACGATCACGCCGTAGGTCTCTTCGAGCAGGGTCTTCAGCTCCGGCAGGTCGTAGGCGACCGCCTTGCGGCCGTGCTTGCGGTCGATGAAGTCATCCACCATGCCGCCCTGAAGCGGGCCGGGACGGTACAGCGCGTTGAGCGCGGTCAGGTCCTCGATGCGGGTGGGATGGTAACGGCGCAGAATATCGCGCATGCCCTCGGATTCGAACTGGAAGATGCCGCTGGTGAGCGCCTTGGAGAAGATCTCGTAGGTGGCCGGATCGTCGAGGGGCAGTTCCTCGGGCACCAGCCGCACGCCGTGGCGCTTTTCGATGAGCTTCAGGGCGTTGTCGATCAGCGTAAGCGTAGTCAGGCCGAGGAAGTCCATCTTCAGAAGCTGCAGCTTCTCCAGGCCGCTCATGTCGAACTGCGTGACAATTTCTTCCTTGTTGGTGCGGTAGAGGGGAACGAGTTCGCGCAGCGGCTGGGGCGAGATGACCACGCCGGCGGCATGCACGGAGCAGTTGCGCGCCATACCCTCCAGGCGCAGGGCGACGCGCAGGATCTCGGCCACGCGCGGATCTTTGCGCTCGAGATCGGCGAAGCCCGGCTCGGCCTTCATGGCGTCGCCGAGGGTGATATTGAGGACGTTGGGCACCAGCTTGGTGATGCGCTCTACGTCGGCGAAGCTCATGTCCAGCACGCGGCCCACGTCCTTAATGGCGGCGCGCGCGCCCAGAGTGTTGAAGGTGATGATCTGCGCCACCTGCTCGCGTCCGTATTTTTCGGTGACGTACTGGATCACTTCCCCGCGCCGGTTCATGCAGAAGTCGATATCGATGTCCGGCAGGTTGACGCGTTCGGGATTGAGGAAGCGCTCGAAGAGCAGGCCGTATTCCAGCGGATCGATGTCGGTGATGCCCATGGCGTAGCTCACCAGGCTGCCGGCGGCCGAACCGCGGCCCGGCCCCACCGGAATGGACTTGGAACGCGCGAAGCGGATGAAATCCCAGACGATCAAAAAGTAGCCGGAGAAACTCATCTTCTGGATCATCTGGATTTCGCGGTCGAGGCGCTCCAGGTATTCCGGCAGGTCGTGCTTCAGGCGTCCGGCGGCCCGCAGCGCCTCGAGCCGCCCGCGCCGTTTTTCGAAACCCTGGCGCGCGACGAATTCGAAATAGGTGTCGGTGGAGTGTTCGGCGGGCACCTCGAATTTCGGGAACGGCTCCTGGATCTTTTCAAGGCTGACCTGGCAGCGCTGGGCGATCTCCCAGGTGCGGTCCAGGGAGTCCTCCAACTCGCCGAAGAGCTGCATCATTTCGGCCCGCGATTTCAGATAGAAATCCGGCGTGTTCCAGCGCATGCGCGAGGGGTCGCTCATGGTCTTGCCCGTCTGGATGCAGAGCAGGATTTCGTGCGCGCGGGCGTCGTCTCGGCGCAGGTAGTGGGAGTCGTTGGTGGCCACCAGGGGCAGGCCGGTTTCGGCCGAAAGGCGATGGAGCGCCGGCGCCACGCGCTGGTCCTGTTCGAGGTGGTGGTCCTGGATTTCGAGGAAGAAGTTGCCCTTGCCGAACATATCGGCGTAGGTGTAGGCGGTGCGGCGCGCTTCGTCGTAGCGGCCGGCGAGCAGGATTTCGGGGATGTCGCCGCGCAGGCAGGCGGACAAGCCGATCAGGCCTTTGGAGTGCTGCGCCAGCAGGTCCTTGTCGATGCGGGGCTTGTAGTAGAAGCCTTCAAGGAAGGCCGTGGATACCAGACGGATGAGGTTGCGGTAACCTTCCTGGGTTTCGCAGAGGAGGACGAGGTGATTGTAGCGGTCGGTGTCGGAACGGGTGTGGCGGCCCTGCTGGGAGACGTAGACTTCGCAGCCGATGACCGGATGCACGCCCTTGGCCTTGGCGGTGTTATAAAACTGGACGGCGCCGAACAGGTTGCCGTGATCGGTCATGGCCACGGCGGGCATTTTCTGTTCGACCACGGTGTCCATGAGCTGGCCGATTTCGCAGGCTCCATCGAGCATGGAGTAGTCGGTGTGGCAGTGCAGATGGACGAACGGATTATCCGGCATGGCCTTCCTTCGCTCGGGATTCTGGGGAGGTGCTTCTATTTTAGCGCGGAGGCGCGCGCGGTGTTGGCAGAAGCGCCAGCATTCGCGATTCGCTATTCGCGAATGCAGAATGGAGGTGATAGTGCCGAGGCCCCAGGACGTGAGCGATTGATTGACCGATGAGCCCGCGGCCGATACGCGGCCCACGCCCGACGGGGACCTTGGCCTACTCGACCGCCAGCACAGCCCACCCCGGCAGCGAAGCGGGCTTGTTGTTGAGGAACACGATGCGGCGGGTCTTGGGGAACGGGAGGTTCGAGGCGATGGCCTTGCCGTAAAGCGGGACGTGGCGCAGGATCTGGCGGCAGGCGTCGTCGGCGGTATCGAGCCAGGCGCTCTTGCTGAGCAGGCCGCCGCCCCAGCCGAGGGAGAGCAGACACCGGCCGCTCTGGCGCGCCTGTTCCAGGTGATTTTCCAGTTCATCGATCTGCCGGGCAAGCAGCGCGAGCCCGGTCCAGGTGGCGTACTGCCGGTGGAGGACCAGCAGGCGGGCAGCGTACTGGTTAGCCGCCTCGAAGATACGGGCGCGGCCGAAGGACTCGTGCCAGCGCACGGCGCGGCGGATTTCGGGCTGGGTGAGGAAGGCGTTTTCCCGCCAATGACCCTCGAAGGCGTATCCCGGCGGCGCCATTTCCGCGAAGATGGGCGTGCCATCGTCCGGCCGGGCGCCATCCACCGCGCCTCGCGGGCTTTGTTTCCAGGCGAGCGCGTAGGAGCCGGCTCGCGGCAGCAAGGTGGAGACGCGCAGCAGGTACACTTTGAAGCCCGCGTGGCCGACGGGCGCGGAATCGCCCACGCCGACCAACCGCATGCGGCTGGCGCCCGCGCTGCCGAGCGCCTGTTCCTCGGGAGCTTCCGCGGGGCGGCGGGGCAGGCGGTCGCCCTCGATACGCGCGGCCACGCCGCTCAACATGCCGTCCTTCCAGTTGGCGAAGACCATGCCGGTGCGCAGGGCGCCCTTAATGGCCGTGCCGGGCAGATATGGGCCGGACGCGCCGGCGGCAAAGGTGGGGATGTGCAGGCTGTCGCCGGAGGCGCGGTTCCAATAAGCGGAATAGGCCGGGGACTCGAAGGGAATGCGGCGGCCGGCGAAATTCTGCGCGAAGCCTCCCCAGGAAGCGAAGTCGAGCTTGTCGGCGCGCTTCAACTGGGCAAGATAACCATCCAGGCGCGGCCCCTTGGCCAGCAGGCGGAAGATGCGCCACTGATCGAGGACGTTGACCTGGTCCTTCCAGACCATGTAATCGATGGGCGAGAGCCTGCGGCCGTCGCCGACCAGCAGGGGCGTAAGACAAGTGAGGCGATATCTCATGCGGTCACCTGCGGCGGCAGCGGGATGGAGAGGGCGAAGCCCGAGCGAACCACGGGGTGGGCAAAACCGTCCGGGGCGACATCGGGCGCGGCGCCACGGAGGGTTTCGCCTGCCACCAGGACGGAGCCTTCGGCGACCATGCGCAGTTGTTTTTTCAGCTCGCCATACCCGGCGGGGCTCTCGATGCGGCCGCCGCGGGAGACCACGGTGTAGTTGCCGCGCTTCCAATCGACGGCGTCGTCCGGGCCGGGAGCAAATAAGGACAGCAGCCAGTGGGAGGTGGCGCCCGGCTGGGCGGGGACCTCCGCGGCGGGTTCCTCCGGCGCGGCGGAAGGGGCGGGAGCGGGCGCATCCGCGCGCGGGGACGGGAGGATCAATTCCGGCAGCATGCCTTCGGTGAATTCAAGCTCGGCGCAACGGCCCCAGCCGCGGGAGCGCTCGCCGCCGAATCCGGAATCGGCCAGCAGACGCAACGCGCCGCGCACGGGATCGGACCACCGGGCGCGGGCGGATTCATCGGCGAAGGCCACGGCGGCCCACAGTCCGGCATCGCGGCGGAACTCGATGCAGGCCGTGGAATGCCTTTCCCCGTTGCCGTTGAGGCGGTCGATGGCGGCGTTCCAGCGCAGGCCGGCGCGGAACGGTCCGGGCTGTCCGGCGGGCGTCAGGCACTCGCTGGCGCCATCCACGGTCCACTGATCTTCCGGGATGGGTTGGCCGGCGAGCAAGGCGGGCGCCAGGGTCAGCGGGATGAAGCGCGCGGCCTTCCAGCGCACTTTGCCGGCTGCCACGGCGGCGGAGCCATAGGGCCCTCCTGGCCAGAGGCTGCGCGGCGGCACGACGAAAGCGATGGCGCCATGGAACGGGAAGCAGGAGCTGAAGCGCACCTCGGGTGCATCCGGACGGCGGGCGGTGGCGTCCAGCCATTCGGCGCGCAAGCCCAGGGCGGCCATGGCGGCGGTGACCGCGGCGAACAGGGAATCGCTGTGATAGACCGGATCGACGCGATGGCGCGCGCCCGAATCCGGTCCGGAGCGCCATGGGCCGGCGGGAAACAGTCTGACGATGAGTCCGGGCGGCATCACGCCTCTTCGAGGAACGCGAAGGCGGCCTCCTGGAAACCGGTCTGCAAGGCGGCCAGATCCAGGCCGGCGCCGAGGTCCTTCTGGGGGGCGCCGGAGGCATAGTAGTTCCGGCCGCGCCAGGTGAGTTTGAGGTTGGCCAGGCGTACGCGCCCGCTGCCGCGCGCGCCGCCGCCGCCGAGGGTATCGTCCTCAAGCATGCGTAGTCCTTCCAGCACGCGCAAGAAAAGGGGCGCGTCTTCGGCGCAGAGCACATCCATGACCAGGCGGATGCGGAAGCGGGCGCCGGCGGGCACGCGCTCGAGGGTGCGGGGATTGGCCTGGGAGGTGATCCGGTCGATGGCGTTCTCGCTCTTGACCTCAGTCAGCTCGTCGTCCAGGTTCTCGCGCATCTGCGCGGTGATGCTGTCTGGATCGAGCGGCGCGTCGTAGACCGCCAGGCGCGCCGGCGTGGCCTGGGATGTTTCCAGCGAGTCGCCGCCCACGCGCTCCATGCGCCCGGGATTGCGGCCGAACAGCAGGCAGATCTCGTCGTCGGGGCGGTCGCTCTGGTGGATGCGCACCTCCTGGCCCTTGCGTTTGGAGAGATAGACCAGTTCGGCAGGCACGGCGAGGCCGGAAGACTGCTCCAATAAGGCACGCAGCTTGCCGCGCAGGGAACTGCCGGGCACGTAGGGGCGGCCGAAGGCGTCCTTCACCACCGGATTGTCCGATCCGCCGATCTCCAGCGAGCCTTTGCCGGCGCCGACATGCAGTCCGGTTTCGCAATGCAGTTCGCCTTCGAGGATCAACTTGCCTAAGAACTTCAACTCGGTTTGCGTCGTGTGCGCGCTCATGTGGATTTACTCGTTGTAGGCCACGATGGCCTCGAAAAGGTCCCGAAAACGTTCGTAACCGCGCGGGTCGTTCTTGCGCGTGACCTGGAGCAGCAGTTTTTCCAACTGGTCGAGGCTGCGCAGGCCGTGGCGCGCGATCGTGTAGGCCAGGCGGGCGCGCAGCATCACGAACTCATGCTGGCGCTCGCTATCGGGCGCGCGGACGGCGCGCCGCACGGCGCTATAGAGCCGGCGCAACTGGCTCTTGGTGCCGGAGTCCATGTCGCGCATGCGGCTGACAATGCCGTGTGCCTGGTTATCGAGGTAGAGGCTGTCGGCCATGAGTTTTTCAAGCTCGATTTCCGGGGGTCCTTCGGGACGGCCCCGGTCGCCGCCGCGGCGGTCGTCGCGCCGGTCGCCCCGGTCGCCGCGATCCGGGCCGCGCCCGCCCTCGCCGGGTCCGCGCCCGCCTTCGCGCGGCGGACGGCCCTCCCTGCGCTGTTGCTGATCCTGTTCCTGTGGCATGGTGCTAAACCTCGGTTGTCAATCGGGCCCACTCCAGGGCCACCAGTCCCGCGGGGCGCAGTCTGGCTTCCGCCGATTTGCGTCCCACGATCTCGTTAATCAGGTGCGTCCGGAGCTTCTGAAACTCACGGTCGCGGGTGCCGCTCAAAATTCGGGTGAGGCGCCGCTGAAAGCGCCAGGCGCGGGCGGGGCTATCGGCGCCCGCCGCATCGCCGTAAGCCTGCCTCTGGTAGAAGCCGCGCAGTTCCATCAGGAACTGGCGCGACAGGCGGTAATCGCCGGCCAGTTTCACGACGGTCTCCTTGAGGTCGGCGGCATCGGCCAGTTGTTTCCATTCCAGGATGCGGCCGAGCACGTAGATGCAGTCCTTGTCGGCGGCCTTGGCCAGTTCCAGGTTGCGGCCGGCATCCTCGTACACGGTGCCGATCGGGTAGTGCATTTCCGGCGCCAGCGCCACCGCCATGGAAAGGGTCTTGCCTTCCGGGCCGGGAAAATCCTTGAGGTTCTCTTCCGTGAAACGGTGGAAGAGGCGTTGCATTTCGCGGGCCAGCAACAGCAAGGCGTCCCAACTGCCGTAGACGGCGAAGTCGTCGCCGCCGGAGTATAGGATGGTGACCTTGCGCCAGAACTCGGGCATCGAGCAGAGCACTTCCAATTCGCCGGCGAAGAACTGCTTGTAGAGCACGGAAAGCTGCACGTGCTCTTCGATGCTGGTGAGACGGCGCAGGCGCACGCCGAAGCTATCCACGTCGCCGCGCAGGACGCCCCACAGAGAACGGCCCTGGGCGCGGCGGGCGAGGGTGGCGACGCTGGCGGCGGCGCGGCCGTCCTCGCTGGGGGCGGCGTGGCGCGCCAGGGTGATGCCGTCGAGCGACAGATTGGTGGTCAGATTCCAGGTGTGTTTCCCCGTGCCGGGATGGACCATGGCGGGGGTATCGGGCGACCAGCCGATGGCGGCGGCCTCACGCACGTTAAGTCCCAATTCCCTGGAGAAGTACGCATCCGCGTCGGTGGGCGCGGCAGCGGCGAAAGGCTGGGAAGGGCCGGCGCCGGCGCCGGCTAGCGGGGTGGCGCGTTTGAGCTGCAACTCGTCGTTCAGCCGCTTGCGCACAACGCTCCAATCGCCGAGGTTTTCGGTGCAGCTCCACAGCAGTTTGACGGAGCCGGCGCTGAGCGCGGCGGCGTCGCGCGCGGCGCGTTCGAGGAGTTCTTCGGCGGGGCCGCGGAACTCACCGGGGAGGACCAGGAGGAACTGTCCGCCGCCGCTGGAACCGAGGAGCACGCGCGCCAGGCCCAGTTCGGCGAGCAGGGCGCGCGGCAGGACCTCGCACAGCAGAGTGATCCATTGGGAACGGCCGGCGAGGAGTTCCTCGCCGTTGGACCGCGGGGGAACCGCTCCGCCGGGCCGGGACAGAAGGAACTCTTCAATGCCCAGTATTTTCCCTTGCAGCAGGATCTGTTCGGACATCTAGAAGACAGGCCTTGAGATTCCCCACTGTAGCACAGGGCGGCGGCGCGGCGCGGGACCGGAATTCGGGATATGATCGTCCCAGGTGCCCCGTATGCACGTTCTGATCGCCGATAAATTCGAAAAGTCCGGCCTGGACGGACTCCAGGCGGCCGGCTGCCAAGTTGCTTATCTGCCCGGCCTGAAAGACGACGCGCTGGCTCGGGAAGTGGAGCGGCTGCGGCCGGATGTGCTGGTGGTGCGGTCGACCAAGGTGACCGACGCCATCCTCGGCGCGGGCGCGCTGAAACTGGTGGTGCGCGCCGGCGCCGGTTACAACACCATCGATGTGGCGGCCGCCTCGCGGCGCGGCATTTATGTTTCCAACTGTCCCGGCAAGAACTCCGTGGCGGTGGCGGAATTGGCTTTCGGACTGATGCTGGCGCTGGACCGGCGCATCGCCGACAACGTGATCGCGCTGCGGCAGGGCGCCTGGAACAAGGGGGAATTCTCCAAGGCGCGCGGGCTGCTGGGCTGCACGCTGGGGCTGATCGGAGTGGGCAGGATCGGGCGGGAGATGATCCCGCGGGCGAAGGGTTTCGGCATGGCGGTGGCGGCCTGGAGCCGCAGCCTGACCCCCGAAACAGCCAGGGATCTTGGCATCGAACACAAGGCCTCGCCCATCGAAGTGGCGCGGGCGGCCGATATCGTAAGCGTGCACGTGGCGGCCACGCCGCAGACACGCGGCCTGATCGACGCGAATTTCTTCGACGCCATGCGGCCGGGCGCGTACTTCATCAACACGTCGCGCGCGGAAGTGGTGGACCAGGTGGCGCTCGGCTGGGCGGTGCGCAGCAACGGCGTGCGGGCGGGCCTGGACGTGTTCGCCAACGAACCGCCGGCCGGCGCGGGCGAGTTCGGCGACGACATTGTGAAGCTCGGCGGCGTTTACGGAACGCACCACATCGGCGCGTCCACGACGCAGGCGCAGGAGGCCATCGCCGCGGAGACCGTGCGCATCGTGCGGGCGTTCCAGGAGACGGGCAAGGTGCCCAACGTGGTGAACCTGGCGAAGGCCACGCCGGCCACCTGCGCGCTGGTGGTGCGGCACCTGGACCGGCCCGGAGTGCTGGCCGGCGTGCTGGACCTGGTGAGCGCGGCGCGGATCAACGTGCAGGAGATGGAGAACATCGTGTTCGACGGCGCACAGGCGGCGGTGGCGCGCATCCACCTGGAGACGGCTCCTTCGGCGGAACTGCTGGACCAGATCCAGGCGGGGAATCCGAACGTGCTGGAACTGAGCCTGATCCGGCTGGATGCATAAGGGCTAAGCGCGGCTGGAAGTGCGCTGCTCCCAGGTTTCGGGCGGCCGGCCGGTATCCACCGGGTGCATGGCGATGCAGCCCTCCACCGGGCAAACCAGCCAGCAGAGATTGCAGCCCACGCACTCGCGCTCGTCCACGGTGGGGATGCGGGCGGGGGGCGTGTGCGCGGTATCC
>VFSW01001567.1_pt1 | contig 34895 bp, 29 predicted proteins | sample 5358111 | NCBI WGS metagenome assembly VFSW01 (sample SAMN11554181, study PRJNA540505) | mine drainage metagenome | isolation source: sediment from site ElyBrook_90M | place: USA: Ely Copper Mine, Vershire, VT | collected 2017
TTGATGTTTTGGGCAGGTCTTATTGGATATATGGTGGCGGGCGGACCAATATGGTTATTTGCGGCATTGGCACATACGTTTCACAGTGGTGTCGGCGCTACCTCGATCGAGTCGTGGAAAGAACTTTTATCTTTCGGTAGTACTCTCATTGGTAGCGCCGTGTGGCTGGCTCTACCGGTCTTGGCGGTTTCGCTTTGTGTTAATATCATTGTTGGGCTGACAACTGTATTCGCACCCCAGATGAACTTGTTGACAATCGGGTTCCCCCTATTAATCCTTGTAGGCTTATGGATATTTACGACTTCAGTTAGCTATTTAGACCACGATATTAAAATTCTTTTTCTTCAAGCTACAACAGCTGGCATAAAAATACTGTCGCATGTCTGAGGGTGGACAAGACAAGCAACATGCCCCTACCGAGCGTAGGCTCAGGCAGGCTGCAGAACAAGGTAATGTAAGACGCTCGGCGGATTTACCAAAGGCAGCCGCTGTTGTCCTGGCGTTAATTGTCACCATAAATAGTGCAGGCAGTTTCGGTGACGATATCTCCGGATTGTTAGCGTCGTGGTTGTCAAATGCCGGCTCTTACCATCCGGAAGTGGCAATGAAATGGGCTAATGACCTCATGGCACATTTTGCACCGCTACTGGGTCTGATTGTCATGCTATCTTCAGCTAGCACATTGATTTCAGGTGGTTGGGTCTTAACAATAAATCCGCTAATACCTGATCTGTCGAAATTTTTGCCGGGTCATGGACTAGGGCAGATATTTTCGGCTTCCGGCCTAGCCGAAACTGCCAAGTCTTTTTTGAAGTTTATCATTATCGGTGGCCTCGGCGCACTAATGATTATTTCGCACGCCCACGATTTTGTTGCCCTTGCAGTCGTACGGGCCCCTGGATTTAGTCTCGTTTTGTCGCTCTGTTTAAGCATACTTACTACGGTCTGCGTTGGTGTCATCGCACTTGCGGTTATTGATGTCGGGCTGCAATTTTTTCTGCACAGGCAGAAACTTCGTATGTCTGATACCGAGATGCGCGATGAAATGAAGGAAGCAGTGGGTAACCCGCATGTCCGCCAGCGTCAACGAGCGATGGCGCGGCGCATGGCACGTACCCGGCAAATGAAACGCATCCCGGAAGCTTCAGTCATCGTGACTAACCCTACTCACTTCGCAGTAGCCATTCGCTATCGTCGTGGCGCAGATGTAGCACCAATTATGCTCGCCAAAGGTGTTGGGTTACTCGCCGAGGAGATCATGAGCCGAGCGCGTGCATTAGGAATTCCCGTCATTGAGGCGCCACCGCTTGCCCGCGCCATGTATCGTCACGTAGAACCCGGAGATCAAGTGCCGGTAGCACTATATCGTGCGTGTGCTGAGGTTCTTGCGTATGTGTGGCGAATGCAGTTATGGCGCACGTCCGGTGGTATCAAGCCCCAGCCACCTATATTGCGTCGTATGGTGATCGCGCCCGAGTTTCAGGTGCCTGAGTCATCTGGTTGATCTTTAGAATACCGGATCAAGGGTTGGCGGTGACAGGGTGACCGCATGTTCCAGCATGCACCTTACGCGGCAGGCGAAAAGCCGCATTTGATGTTAACTGAAATATTTGAGTAGCCCCCTCCTGTTTCCACAAATGATAATTATCATGAAGTGCTTCGTTCACAAAAGCATAAACTGCATAGTTCCGGTTTGTTTCAGCTGAGGCCGGATATAAGGTGCGGATAACATAGGCGGGATGTTGTGCAAAAATTTTTTGAACCTCCAGGACAGCATCGATACCTGCTACCTTTTCGAGAAAGCAAGTTGTGAGAACGGATGGAAATATATATCGTGTTGGTGGGCTTTGGTGGGTCAGATTATAAATAATCGGCTGATCATCAAACACATAAATATGCTGATCTTGTTGCAAAACCAAATTGAGGTCGTGCGCGGCGCGTTCTGTGGCGTCTGGTTGAATATTAATATGTCCGCCATTCATCGATATCATTGGTGCTACAGCTTGTGCTAATGCGTGGTAGCCGGCCAAAACCGGGAATGCCACAATTATCCATAATACACGTCGCCCGATCCACCCGGACGATGCGTAGGTCAAAACCGTTATAATGCACAGTACAGGAAGTATCTGAAGAAAATAGTGATCATAAAATGATTTTGCCGCATAAACCCCTAATCCGCCGCACCCGAGCCACAGCAAAACAAACACGTAGGTGTTGTACGATTGTTGATCACGTTTTTGTTTTACAACAATCTGAACGATCATCATCAAGGCTGCAACATAGAGTAATAACCAATTCATTAGTTGTCCGGTTATCACGGCACCGATATTCGGGGTAGGCACATTGGCAGCAACCCGGGTGATGTTTGAAATCACGCTATCATGCCACCAGAGTCTCATTTGCCCTAGGTCAGCGTAAACAAAGGCTGTGGCCAGCATAGGAATGATGCCGCCGGTGGCAGTGGCCAGTAGTCGGCGGATATAAATCTCTTTTTTCGTGGGGCGGTTGAAATACAGTAAAGCGAACGCCAACGCCGGCGCTTCAAATATCGCTACATATTTGGTCATAACAGCGAGGCCAAATATTAGGCCGCACGCGGCGTTTCGCCGCAATGACTGTGAACCAGGTGCCACCGCCAACAGCATCGCCAGTGTGGTAAATGCGGTCATGAAGATTTCGGTGTTGGCAGCGAGGCCATCATTGCTCAATGAGGCAACACCGTAGCATATCCCGGCAAATGCCGCATATCGGCTGCGTTGTGGCGCCACTGTGTTTTGTAAAAATTGATATGAAATTGCAGCAACAAAGGTCGCGTTTGCCGTCACAAATACCGTTGTTGCTAATCTGATGGCGGCTACATTGGCGCCAAATATCTCCTGAAATACCAGGAAAATGGCATAAATCCCGATCGGCTTGTTATCCCAAATGGTGGTATAAGGCAGGTGCCCAGCCTGCCATTGCTTGGCCATCAACAGGTACAGGCTTTCGTCCCAGTCCAGAACTGAGCGAAACAGCGTGGGCGCGCGGACCAGCAACATGATCACCATGAACCAACCCGCGAACGCGAATCGTTTGCGCCACGTCAATGTTTGAGTGGAAGGGGCAGGGTTCATCACTTAAGTCTATCAGCGATAAACCTAAAAATTAAGTCGTGCGAAGATTGGCAGGGAGGCAGCGCCTCCCCCCGAATCCACGGTCAGGCGTCAGCCGTTCAAAAATATCGTCGGGCGTGGCATAAACATGCCGGCGCGGCGCTGGTAGGCGGCGTAGTCATTGCGAAAGTCGGAATCTGCAAACTTGCGTTCCTCACGGCTGGCTGCGTGCTGATACACTGCCAGCATCACCAACGGGGTCAGCCATGGCAGCGCACCCGAGAATGCCACCGCCGTACCGGTCCAGAATAGCATATACGAAAGGTAAAACGGATGGCGAACGTATTGGTAGGGCCCGTGCAGCAACAAAAAGGCGGGCTTATCGGTGTCAAACGCCAAGGTCGGCGGAGTCCGCCGGGTGGCGTTGATCGTCCAGTTGAAAAGTGCCAGCGATCCCACAAAAAGCCATAAAGCCACATCCGCCTGCGCGGAGATGTCCATCAGGGCCAAACGGCCGGCAAAGATTATAAATCCCAGCAGGCTTAGCAGGCTCACCAGTTTCATGCCTGGTGGCATTTTGCCGGTGGAACGGAAATGGCCTTTCACACCCCACGAGAAACTAGCAAAACAGGCAAAGCCAAACACAAACAGTGTGGCTGCGGTATATGAGTGGCTCATGATTACTTGCTCCCAAAAACATCAACGTTTTCGCCGCGAAACAGGCCATCATAGGCGCCGGTTTCCAACGCGCGCGAATCCACAATTGGAAAATTCTGAAGGTTTGCGGTGTAGTCCTGCCGTGGGCACGCCATCAGGTTGGTCTCAAATTTGACCCCGGCATATTTACGTGGACCCGCGACATTCTGGAAATTCAACCGCTTATAAAACGGTGTATGGTTTCGCCGCACACAGGATAGCATCATATCCGAACCCTCCCTCAAAACCATGAACGAGACGAAACGGAACAAAACAAACACCAACTCAACATCGGTTGCAAAATCCGGATGCCGCACCAAGCGGTTGATCTCGGTAGCTTTTGAGGGGCGCTGCGGCGCCGAAACATTTGCCAGTAATGTTTCCACATCTTCCGGAAAAATCCGGTTTGCAGGAATTTCCGTATATCCACGATGATTATCAGAGTCGAGAATGCACAGTCGCACCGACGCCACTGGGCGAGCGTGTTTATAAATCACGATTGACTGGCAGTTGGGCTTCTCATCGTCTGCATCTTGGAACAGCCCACTAGGGGTTGGGTCGATGTAACCACCGGACAGATAACTGAGGTAGCGTAGCCCATAGGCATCAGACCTGGTTTTAGGATCGACGGCCAACCGGGCCGTTAAGCCCGAGCTTTCCAGTGCTTGGAGCCGGTCCCGTCTTTGTGGCTTGGCGAATGAAACTGCGGCGGTTTGTAAATTACTCATTTATAACTCCTTAAATTGCAACCATAACGCGAGGCATTATTAACTATTTCCCGCCTCTGATGCAGCATTTTTGTTTTGGCAAAATCTGGACGGCCTCAATATTTTTTCTATTCATTCTAAATATGAGCTTTGAATGCGAACTCATTAAAATTATTGATGAAAATTTTCACGAAAGCTCTGGTGGGCGACCATAAATCCCCGGAAACCTCCCTGTTTCACTGCCACAGGCTCAGAAAGTGGAAGGATTTTAACGGAAATTAACTTTGGGTGGTGATTATTTGAAATTTTCTATTTAAAATGGTATTTATTCGATTTTATGGTAAAGACAGTGCGAGGAGCATATACCTGCTGTCACCTCGTGCCGAGGTCGTTATATAGTTGCGATGTGTCAATTTTGGTGGAGTTTTGATTAAAATTATGAATTTTGAGCCTCTTTCTAGCCTCAAAATCCCATACGTCTGATGCAGTCTGTGTGGTCAAAATGGCTGGCCAATCTCAACGGCACCCTACCCGCCGAGGCCTTGGTGCTGAGGGTGGGTGTTGCCGAGCGGGTTGGTTTCGAGCAGGCCACGGTGCTTGCCAACATCATGCGAATGATCGTGCTGGTTGGCGCGAATACAGCGATTTTTTTAGCGTGCGATTTTGCCGCCAAGGTATCGTCGCACAGCCCCTATACCCGTATCGCCTACGCGCTGGTTGCCTGTATTTTCATTTGCTACTTCATCATTTTCAATGCCTGCTCGAAGTGGCTGAAAGACCCCACGCACTTCCAAAACGCATCACAATTCATCCAAAGCATTCTCGTCGTCATGTGCATATTGTGCACATTTTGGGGCGTACTTATCGTTTGCCTCACGCTGGCAGCAGGCCCTCGGCAGCTTTCGCTTATCTACGGCGTCATTGTCGCGTGTCTTGCTATGCCGGCCCTGGTGGCGCCGGTCTCGGTGGCATTCGTGGCCTGGGCGCCAATCGCGACATTAGGCCTTATCTCGCTACTGATCCGGGCTGATAGAATAGACCCCTTCGCGCTCATATCGTTTGTAGGCTTTTTGGGGATGACTGGATTTGCCATAATCTATCTGAACCGTCGCCTGACCGAACGCGCACTCGATACCATTCGAATCGAGGAAAACAGCGAAGTCATCAGGCTGCTGCTGAGGGACTTTGAGGAAAGTGCCAGTGACTGGCTCTGGGAAACCAATGCCGACCTCGAATTGCAGCGTGTTTCACCACGCCTCTCGCAGGTGTCGCAAAAAAGCCCAGGCGAATTGGTGGGTAAGTTTCCAGGAGTATTTTTAGGAGATATGGCCAAATTCGACCAGCGGATCGGCTCTCCGGTTGCAAAACTGAACCGCTATCTAACTGACCGTTCAGCCTTCCGAGATCTGGTCGTGCCGGTGGTCATCGGTGGCGAGGAGCGCAGTTGGTCACTGACCGGTAAGCCGATTTTAGACCACACCGGCCGTTTCATCGGCTACCATGGTGTTGGGTCCGACGTCACGGCCGCCCGGCGCTCGCAGGAGCAAATTGCCTTCCTGGCGCGTCATGACAGCCTTACCCGGCTGCCAAACCGGGTGTTATTCAATGAGGTCCTCCATCAATCATGCTCACATTGTGAGGAGTACCCCGTAGCTCTCCTCTGTCTTGATCTCGATAATTTTAAAATGGTGAACGATTCTCTTGGCCATGCCACGGGCGATGCCGTGCTGGTCGCGGTGGGTGAGCGGATCCGCGGTTGTGTCCGCGATGGTGATACCGCCGCTCGTTTGGGTGGTGATGAGTTTGCAATCATCCTTGCAACTGATGACATCGAGGAGGTGGCAGTAGTGGCCCGCCGCGTGGTGGAACGCATCAGCCGCCCCTATCATTTCGATGGCAGGCTGGTTGAAATTGGTGTCAGCCTGGGTATCAGCTTGGCCCCGAAGGACAGCAAAACGCCCGCTGGCTTGCTTAAAAACGCTGATTTGGCGCTTTACAGGGCAAAATCCGATGGCCGCGGCACATGGCGGTTTTACGACCCCGAAATGGATGAACGGCTGCAAGGCCGCCGCAATTTGCAGGCTGATCTGCGTGAGGCGCTTCAGCATAGTGAATTCAGGCTGGATTTCCAGCCGATCATCGACCTGAGTACTGGTAAAATGGTGGCAGCCGAAGCTCTGTTACGCTGGCATCACCCTGAGCGCGGTCTCCTCTCGCCGGCATTATTCGTCCCCTTGGCCGAGGAAGCCGGATTGATCGGACCCATTGGCGCGTGGGTTCTGCGTCACGCTTGCATGGTCGCCGCCAAATGGCCTACCCACATCAGCATCGCCGTAAATTTGTCGCCCATTCAATTCCGCGACATTGGCTTAGTTGCGGTGGTTGATGATGTGCTGGCCGCAAGTGGCTTAGCCGCCAACCGCCTGGAACTGGAGATCACCGAAACCACGGTGCTTGAAACCAACAGCCAGACTGTTGATGCATTATGGCAATTACACGGCCGTGGTGTGCGCGTAGCACTTGATGATTTTGGCACCGGCTATTCAAGCCTGAGCTATTTGCGCCGCTTTCCCTTCGACAAAATTAAAATTGACCGCTCGTTCATCCGCGACCTGGGCCACGAGAAAGATGATTCCTCGATTATTCTGGCGATCATCGGCCTGGCCGGCAGCATGAATATGCTGGTCACGGCTGAAGGTGTCGAAACCATGGAGCAGGCATCCCTGCTGGCAGGCTATGGCTGCCCACAGGCGCAAGGCTATCTATTTTGTCGGCCAATTCCCGAAGGCGATATTCCTGCCATGATGAACCGATTTCATCAGACCAGCGATATAAGCTATCTCACAAGATTGCAGTGACATTACGCAAAATCGCCTCCAAAGCCGTCGCATCATCCCATGCCAGATGTACCCTCACCGCCATTGTCTGCGCTTTCAATTCAGCGGGCAGCTTCACAAAATCCTTCTCGGTGGTAAGCAACTGAGCCTGTTGGGCATGGGCAGTCGTCATCAGCGAAGCCGCATCGGCGTTTGAGTAAACATGATGATCCGGAAACGTAATTTTTGTAATAATCTCGGCGCCTAATTGCGATACCGATTCAAAAAATTTTGTGGGCCGGCCAATCCCAGCAAACGCAACCACCCTCGCTCCAGGCAGTGATGTATCGCAGGTAGGTATAATACGTGCTCGCAACACAGGCATATTAGCGGGCAACTGGCTTTGCGCCCCCACAACGTCATCGCCAATCATAACAGCAGCGATGCAACGCGCCGCAGCGGCCGCGACCGGTTCACGCAGCGGGCCGGCCGGTAACAAATATCCATTCCCAAAACCGTAGCCACCATCCACCACTAAAAAAGCCGCGGTCTTCTGCAAGCGGGGGTTCTGCAACCCATCGTCCATCACAATCGCGCTCGCCCCCATCTCACGCGCTAATGTTGCCCCAGCGGCACGATCATGCGCCACAATGGTCGGGGCGGTCATGGCCAGCAGCAAAGCCTCATCGCCAACCTCCGCCGCACTGTGGCGTACAGGGTCAACCAAAATCGGCCCGCTCAAAAGCCCACCATATCCACGTGTCAGAGCAAATGGCTTGCCAGATAATCTGGCTAAAATATCTCGTGCCAAAATGGTCTTTCCAGACCCACCAACACTGGCATTCCCTACGCAAAAAACTGGCAGGCCAACGTCAAACCCTAACTTGGCAACCCGCTGCGCCGTCAGCCCGCGCGTCACCAAGCTGAAAGGTGCGAGCAACCTTGCAACCAAACCATCCACCATCCAGAAAGCGGGCGCCCTCACACACTGGTCTCCCGGATTAAATTTGCCAATTTGGCGGGCAAATCCTCAACCCCGGCAAACGCCAGTCGCGCCGCATCACCAGCTACCCTTACGGCTTGCTCATCACGCAGCCAACGTGCCACCGCCGCCGCCAGACCCGCCGCATCCGAGACTTCCATAATCGCGCCACAGCCGCGCAATTTATCCACCAGTTCAGGAATATCGCTGGTGTAGGGCCCGCTGATAATTGGCAGCCCCAGCCGTGCCGCTTCAGATATATTATGGCCACCAACCGGCACCAGCGAGCCGCCGATAAATGCGAATGTGCAAAGCCGGTAAAACAGCCCCAACTCGCCCAGTGTATCAGCAATATAAATTTGACCCGCCACGGGCGCTTCGCCCTGCGAGCGGCGAGGGCTTGCAAATTCCGTCCCTCGCTCTGGATGACGCGGCACAATAAGGGTGACGAGATCAGGAAATTCCGCCAGCAATATTTCATGTGCCGCAGCCACAATGGCTTCCTCACCCGCGTGAGTACTGGCGGCCAGCCATACAGGCCCGGTAATATCATGTTGCAGCTGAGCCAACGCTGCGCGGTCATACGGCAGCAGCGGTGCGGCAAATTTCAAATTCCCCCATTCCAGAATCCCGGCGGCGCCCAGGGATTTGAAATTGGCGGCATCGGCTTTTGACTGCACATGAATATATCGGAAACCAAACACCAGAATATTTGCAAATTTCGGCAGCTTGCGCCACCGCGCCGCCGAACGGGCCGACAGGCTGGCGTTGATCAGCAACCGCGGAATCCCATGCTGGTCAATTTTTGCCAGCGTCGTCGGCCATAACTCGCTCTCCACAAACACCGCGATATTGGGTCGCCAGTGACGCAAAAACGCCTCCACCCAATCAGCGACATCAAGCGGGATAAACTGATGCCGAGCATGAGCAGGTAAGCGTTCGGCGGCTAGTTGCGCTGAGGTCAGCGTACCGGTGGTCAGCAGCACCTCGCAACGCCCTGCCAGCGCCTCGACCACCGCCAGTACTGACATCGTCTCTCCCACGCTGGCTGCGTGTAACCATACCAGTTTGCCAGCCGGGCGAGGGCAGGAGGCGATACCGAAACGCTCGCCCAACCGCGCTGGGTCCTCTTTGCCGCGGGTTACGCGCCTGCTCAGCATCCGTCGCAACAAGGGTGCAGCAAGTGTGCCCACAGCGGCATAGATATTAAACGCCAAACTCATGGTGTTTTTGAAAACATGGCGGCTGTTACGGCGGCTGTCAGAGCGGCTTCAATACCCGGAATCGCTGCCTGCCAATCATGCCGTGGCACCGTAATCAGTGGCTCAAACACCAGCTTGCCTCGTCCAAAAGGCAACGGCACGCGCATTCTGTCCCATGAATTAAGCTGCACGGCGCGGGCGGTGTTCACCGCGCACGGCAAAATCCGCGCCCCGCTGAGCGCTGCCAGTTGCGCCACACCGGGCGCCGCCTGCCGGCGCGGCCCCCGCGGGCCATCAGGTGTCAGCCCCACATGCCGGCCCTCTTGCAGGGTTTTCAACAACGCCCGCAACCCCGCCGCCCCGCCGCGTGTGCTCGACCCATGCGCGACATCAATTTGAAAAAACTTCGCAATCGTCCCGATCAATTGGCCATCCCGGTGCAAGCTCACCAAAGCACTGACCCCTATTTTTGAATTCGTATGCACCCAGAACAGCGGCATCGAGGGCAAGGTTTCGTGCCAGAACGCCAATATACACGGCGGCCCTTCCGAAAAGGCTGCGAGGTTTGCAGCCCCTACAACCTGCCAGCTTGTCGTGCGGTCAATCAGCCGCAAATAGCTGGCCGCCAGCCAGGCAATGGCGGCTTGCACCGTTTGGGATTTTATAAATCGTTTGAACATCTGCCCCGGCGGTAGCACCCACAAAGCCCGCCGTCACGCCGCCCGCAAAGGCTTGGCCTTCACGGGCCGTGCTGCAGCAGGTTTGGACTTCACCGGCAGCAAGCGCTTCCCGGCTACTTTCTCAATTAAAGCCCGGTAGCGAGCCAGATACACCTGTAGGTCAAGGTGCTTCTCAGCAAATTCCCGCGCCCCCAACCGTAGCGGCGCGGTCAGTTTCGGGCTGGCCAGCGCCATCAGCGTGGTTTCGGCTATGGCGTCATGGTCGAGCGTCGGCACCACCAGGCCGTTTTTGCGATGTTTCACGAATTCCGTCACGGTCGGTGTATCGGCCCCGATCACCAGGCTCCCACACGCCAGAGCCTCGCGCAACGACCACGACGCCACAAAGGGGTACGATAAATAAATATGAGTATCCGAGCGCTTCAACAAAGCCAGATGCTGGTCATAGGGAATTTTGCCGAGAAAATGCACGCGGGTCACGTCAATTTTGCCGCCGAGTTCCGCCAGCATAACCTCGCGCCAGTTACCTTTCGGCGGTGGCGATCCATAACTGATCTCATCACCGCCCACCACCGAAACCACGGCATCAGGTCGGCTTGTCAAAATTTTTGGCAGCGCCCGCATGAAAGTATGGAAGCCCCGGTAAGGTTCGAGGTTGCGTGCCACATATGTAATGAGTTTATGTTGTGCCGTTACGTTTAAGGCCCCTACAGTCAGGGTTTTTTTGGTGCGCGCTGCTGCGGGCTTGCAAACATCCAGGTTAACCCCCTCCTCAAGCAGATGGATCGAAGATTTGGCCCATTCGGGATACGTGCTTTTCTGCCAGCGCGTCGGCACCTGGCCATGCTGCTGCAACGCCAACGCCTGCAAATTTACCGCATTTTTCGCGCGCACTCCCGCAAATCTCTCACGCGCCAGTGGAAATTCCGGGTCAAAATTTACATCGGCATCTTCTGGCTGGTAGTAAAATTCAAAATACCCCAGAAGCGGCACACCGGGAAACACATCACCCAGGTTCAGCATCTCGCCCCAGCCATGGTGGCCAATGATAATATCAGGCACAAAGCCAAGTTTTTTAATTTGCCGGGCCCCGGTCGCACAGGCTTCTGCGCGGCGCATCGCAATGTCAAACTCGGTCGCGTCGCGGTGCACGCCGGCCTGCAACAACGGTGGCTTGGCATAAGTAACTTTGCGCACGCCAGCCAGCACATTGAGGTTCGGCTCGGTCATGAACACGATTTCGTGGGTGCCCGGGTTGGCGTCATTATCAGCCAGCAAATTGCGTACGATATGCAGATACTGCCCGGGAAAATTCTGATGAACGAACAGGAATTTCAAATTGCCAGCCTAACTTTTATGACTTCGTTTTGCCTTGCGTTACAGCGTTAGGTGTTAGCGTAATCATCATCGATTCCAATGCTGCCAGGTTAGGACTCTCGCATGTCTCATCCGAGCCAACAGGTCCAATCGCCGCACCATCAACGAAGCTGGCCTCACACGTTAAATGAAATTGCTCGGCCGCAGGGCCGGTCAGGCGAACCCGTAGCCCCAGCAGCGGCAACGCCATCCCGCGAGAGCCGCAATATTCACCGGCCTCCACCCAAGGCGATAGCCAGCCGCGGCCCAGCACCGCCTGATACGACAAATCCGCCGGACTGATCCCTTGCGGTGCGGCGATCGCAAATCCCTCGATCCAGTGCCCACTGCCTTTGTTGCCAAGGCGCTGGCCAAACTTAACCCCGATGTCGCCACGGGTCTGAACATGCGCCATCACATCCATCGCAACCGGGGCGCTGGCTTTTTGAGGTTGTGCTGTTGCGGTCTCTGTCGCGCCAAGCAGTTGGCGAACCTGCAATTTCGGCGCGGAGTCCGGCTGGTTGGGGTTTTGATAGATCGTCACCATAACCTGTGCCGGTCCACGCATCACCCGCACCAACGCCGCATCGCCCGTGCCCGAGAGCCAGCCATCGGGCCGAAAGCTGCTGATCTCGACATTTTGCGCATTGGTTGGTGGCAGTGAAATCCGAACACCCGGCATCCCGCCATTCTGGGCGCTGCCGGGGCTGGGTTCGTGCACGACACAAAACAGCCCGGCCGGCAGTGCCATCAAGTGCCCGGAAACTTTCAATTCCTGCATCATGTCAGAGGCAACAGGTTGCACAGGCGGCGGCGGGACATCAGCAGTTTCTGACGTTTTGGAAGCCTGTTTTGGAGACGCCATGTTACACCTCGGGTTGCGAACTTACACTTGTTTCTAGGCAGAGACCACAAAACGCACAATGAAAATTGAGGAAAATTTTATTTATGCACTATCCGACAAATTTTTAAACGGCAAACACAAAACCTAAGTAGTATTCATATGGCGTAAATTCGGTTGCCACGCGATCAAAATATCGTTGATCCGCTGCACCGGCAGACCCAACGGCAGCACCGCACCGCGCATCGTGGCTTTCAGCCGCGCCGCCTGTGCGCCAAGATCAAAGGCAATCGTATAAAGCCCGGCATGCCAGGCTTCGCTGAGCGCAAAGCACCAGGTTTCCGGCCAAATCGACGGTAGAAAGGCAAGATCTGATTGCAGCGACTGGATCAGGGTCATGGCCTCGCCTTCAGCATAAGCTCCGGTGACAAAAATCCGCCCGGTCTCCAATAAGGCGTTGTCATCGGCGCTCGCTCCGGCAACCACATACTCAAGCTCCAGCTTCCGCGCCACGGCATCGCGCGCGCACTCAATCAGCAAATCAAACCCTTTGGCTGGGCCAATGCCACCAATGATTACAATTCGCCGCCGCCCGCGTCCCGGCGGTTTCAAATTCACCCTCGCCATATCGTTTTCCCACGGCGTCACCGCAGGCCGCACCCCCGGAAAATGCCGGCCAATCCGGTTGGCCGCATCGGCGGAGGGCGCAATAATCCGGCGCGCAAGCGCGAATTCACGCTGGGAGCGCTCGATCAGCGCCACCGGTCCGAGATCTTCAAACGTCTCATCGCCGAACATTTCTACACAATTCACACAGGCATTCACATTCGGCTCACCGCAATACCGCAATGGCGAGCCCTCGGCGGGCCGGTTCATCAGCGTCACCCGCGGGCAGAAGCTGGCATAATCATGCAGCACAATATCCTGCGGCACACCTAAATCCGCTGCGATCTCCCGGACACCGGGGTGATGCCCTAATCCGTGATGCAGCACCACGAGGCTCACCGCTTCGGCGCGTAACAAGTCCAACAATGCCTCGCGGGCGGCGGGATATTTGAACCGCAGGTTCGGATAGTCACCGGGCGCACCATCGGTCAGTTCGGCATCCCACGGAAACGGCGTCGTATTCGGATCATCAGGCGCACCCGGAACCAGTAACAGCGGACGCTTGCCGCTGGCCCGGATATTTTGCATCTCAGAAGCAATGATCCGCGCCACGCCGCCGCCGTGATTATGCGAGATGAGTAACACAGCCTCGCGCGCGTTACCCCGGTTGCGGATGAAGCGTGCGGCATCCATCCGGTAGCGGGCCGGTGCCAGCGGGTCGGTCTTGATATGCCGTGCAATCAACGCTTCATACCCAGGGTAAAGCCGGTTCAAGGTCCGCGCATTGCGCGTGTTCAAAGCCCGGCCCGCCGCCTTGAATGATACGCTGCCGTGATGTGCCACATAAGCGCCAAGTGCCGCGACATGCCGGTACCCCGCCGCCCGGGCGCGAATACACCAGTCGTTTTCCTCGCCATAACCTTGTGCAAACAACGCCACCCGCATGTCACCAATGGTGGCCAGGGCATCATGGCGGATCAACATGCAAAACCCCACGCCGGTGGGAATATCGCAAACCGCATTGCCGTTGCTCTGCGCCGCATCGCGCTGCAGTGCTGCTGCTTCGTCCCGGCTTGGCATGGTATTCGCGCCGTTGCGCTTTGGGTAATTCAAAATTGTGGCGTCGTTGGAAAACGGTGTGGCACTGGCAATGTCAGCGGCCTGATAAACGGCCTCCGTCAGGCTCTCAATAGCGCCAGGGGGAATCATCGTATCGCTGTTCAACAGCAAGACATCGCGGCCGCCCGCCGCCTTGAAACCAGCATTCACGGCAGATGGAAAGCCAAGATTTTTGGTATGGCGGATCAGGTTGATCCCACCCTCCTGTGCCAGTTCATCGAGCCACGCTGCCAGCGCTGGCTCGGGTGTCGCATCGTCAACCACAATCACTTCAGCTTCAGCGGGCAGGGCTGCTTGCAGTGCCGCGAGGCACGCTTTGGTAACAGCAACATCGCGATACACCGGGATCACCACGGCTAGCGATTGGCGCGGCGGCATAGTCTTCATGCCAACGATTGTGGGGCTTATCTCAATCGGCTTGACCGCTTTGAACAGCGCCGGGTCGAGCGGGCTGCCCATAATGTCGGCACCATCGGGGCCGCTCATCCGCAATGGTGGGGTCAGCGTCTTTACCTTTGCAGCCGTTACCGCAAAGCTGAAGCGGCGGGCAAATGGCGCGGCTTCATCTGGTGCCATCGCAGCGCCAAAACTGATCGGCAATATCGCTCCGGCAGCGTCCTGCAACGTCAGGTCCGGCTTGGTGTTCCCGGCAGCAGGCAAATATGCCCACCCAATCAGGGCGCCATCCACCACCGAGACGAGTCCCTCGACCCTTTGAAGGTTACCAAGGTCCAACGGGCTGCCTGCAAGTTCCTTACCCCCCGCCAGGATACTCAAAGTCCCGGTAGGTGGGGCACAAAATTGTCCGTCACGCGGCTTGAGGCTGATCAACCCACCATCAAGTAAAAATGTCAGCTTCAACCCTGGCATCGCGGAAATTTGCAACATGCCGGACGGCAGCCATCCGCACCATCCGGGGCCACCGGCGGCGGTGGTGATCAGGCTGGCCACTTCGGCGAATCCAGCATCGTCCGGCACGCAATGGCACTGCAATAATTTAGCCAGCGCCGCAGCCGCTGATGCGCCATCGCCCAGCAATTGATGCGCCGTCAGCAGGGCTAACTCAATTTGGATGTTTTCATGCAGCGCTGCCAGCCCGCTCAGTTCAGTCACCGCCAGCCGAAGTTGCGCCGGGGTTTTAAGAGCAATTCGCGCACGCGCCAGGTCCAGTGCGATTCTGGGATCATGGGGTGCCAGCCTTACAGCCCGCTCCAGCCATAACAAAGCAGTTTGGTAAACACCCTGCCGCACCGCCATCATGCCATTGGCCCAGGCGGTCTTCGGCGAGGCCGCGTCATCTTCCTGGTATTTCAAGTCCCGGCCCTCCGGCATAACCCGCCGCGACCAGCCAATATAAACCTAGCCATGATCCGTCTGGCCGGCTTGCGACTCCCCAGCGACCGCAAATTCCCCGCTGCCGGCCGAAGCCAGCGCAGCAAGGTCGAGTTGCGCTTCCTCGACCCCGGCAGCCTGTGCTTGCTGCAGCCAGCGTGTGGCTGCCTCCGGGTTCGCCGGCCCCACAAGACCGCGGCGAAGGTAGCGTCCCAGCATCAGCGCCGCCTGCGGATGACCATGTTCGGCGGCTTGTTGAAACCATTTGAAAGCTGTGGCGCGGTCCGTTGGGATGTCATGACCACCGCCATGCAGGGCACCAAGCGCAAACATGGCGCCAACATGCCCGTTTGCGGCGGCCCGCTCGTACAAATCTCTGGCTGCCAGATGGTCGCGTTCACCACCTGCCCCGTTCACATGCAGGTCGGCCAATGCCACCAACGCATCGGTAAAGCCAAACTCTGCTGCGCGTGCCAGCCAATAACGCGCTGCGGCAGGGTCGGCGGCCATGCCGCGCCCCTCCAGTTTCATCATCCCGAGCCAGTATTGCGCGTTGACAATATGTTCAGCCGCCCGTTCCAGCCACACCGCCGCCTGCGCCTCGTCTTGCGCAACGCCAACCCCTCTGGCCAGGCAAACCCCGTAATTATACGCACCAATCGGGTCGCCGGAATCCGCCGCTGCCTTAAACCATTCATGCACAGGCACAGACCTGGTTAATTTATTGTCGGTGGTACCCGTTGCGATCAAGCTAGCCAGATCAGCTTGCGCGATCGCATCTCCGGCTTCGGCAGCACGCTGAAGCCATTTTGCCGCCTCGTCCGGGTCGCGCGCCGTTCCAGCACCCCTAACATGCAACATGCCCAGTACACGGGCAGACGTGGTGTGCCCAGCTTCAACGGCCTTACGGTACCACATCGCGGCTTCCGCAAAGTTGGGTGGCAAGCCGCCGCCAACAGCGTACAAATCTCCTACCAGCGCTGCAGCCTCGGCGTCGCCAGCCAGACCTGCCTGGCGCAACCAGGTTTCACCCTCCACCTTGTTGGCCTTGACGCCCTGTCCTTGCAGCAATGCCAGACCGTATTTGGCTTGTGCGTTACGCACGCCCGCTTCGGCGGCAATTTTATAATGACCGGTTGATTTCACCAGATCAGCATGCAGGCCAATGGCTTTCTCGAACACCAGCCCCAGATAAAAATGGGCCTTTGGAATACCGGCTTCAGCAGCCTGCTTGATGAAATCCACCGCCGCCACCGTCGCCTCGGCGGTTTCGGCGCGGCCCAGCAAAATAAGCCCGTAGCCAAGCTGACCCGAAGCCGAATTGCCAGAAGCCGCCTTTTGATACCAGCTTTCCGCTTCATCCAACCGCCGCAATTCGGCAGGGCCGTTGGTGAGAATAAATCCCAGCAGCGACTGTCCCTCAGCAGACCCGGCCTCGGCCGCCAAGCGCGCCCAATGCTCGGCGGCGACAAAATCTTGCTCTGGCGTCTCCAGCGTGGCGAACAGTGAAGCTGCCGGGTCATTCAACAATCGGCCCGGTAAACCATACATGTGCAGGCTCGCCAGTTGGCATTGGCTGGCAACATGCCCCGCCTTTCCAGCGCGGCTGAACCAGCGTGCCGCTTCCAGCACATTGGCCGAAACCCCACTGCCATGCAGGTAACATTCCCCAACCAAGCTCATGGCGTCGGCCAGGTCGGCCTCCGCCGCCGAAACAAACAAAATAAACGCCCGCTTGAACTCACCCGCCGCATATAATTCGCGGCCCCGAGTCAGAGCTTTTTTAGGGTTACGTGCGGCCAACCGGTCGCGCAGACCAAGGCTGGCTTTCATGCCATCTGGAATAGACGATTGAGGCGGGGGCGGACGCTATGGTTCATGCAGGCTTTCGTAAGCAACAGGCAGTATCTGCCGGGTAAAGTAGCCAAGTACGGTGCGCGTGCCAACACGAACATCCACTGTGAGCGGCATACCCGGCACCAGACGGAAGCCGGGCGGCGTGTTATGGAAATTCAGCTCGTCCAGCGAAACCGTCGCACGATAGAATAACGATTGCTGCGCATTCGGCAGGAGCGGCGTACTCCCAGACTGGTCCATCGGGTTAAAGCTATCCGGACTGACCGTTAAAACCGTGCCCTCGGCCTGACCATATTGCAGATACGGCAAAGTCGCGAATTTAACGTTCACTTTGTTGCCCGGATGCACATAGCCGGAATCCGCCGCACTGATGTCAGCCTCTACCGAAAACGGTGCATCGATCGGCACCAGTTGCATGAACAACTCACCCGACTGCATGACCGAACCCACCGATACCTTCGCCACGGAAAGAACGATGGAATCCCGTGGCGCTTTCAATTCAACCAATTGATTGTTCAGTTTCGCTTTGGCCAATGCCTGTACGGCTTGCGTGAGGTTATTGATCGCCTCGGCCAGTTGCTGTGATACCGTCGCCTTCGCCTGCTGGTCGAAGCTGTCGCGCTCGGCCTGCTGTGCCGCCAGTTCACGCTTCGCGGCTGCGGCTGAGGATAATGCGGACGCCAGCCCACTCTGAATATTCACCCGGTCATCGGTGGCGGCCAGCGTGTCGAGCTTACTGCCCACCTGCAACTGCTGCAAATCTTTGCGCATACCCTCAACATTTGAAGCAATGCCTAACCGCTGCTGGTAGTAACGCGCTTGCGACTCATAACCGGCAATCTGCGTCTGCAACTGGCTGATCTTTTGCGCGTAATCTTCCATCGTGAAATTATATTGACCCTGCTGCTGATTGTAAGTTTGCAGTTGCAGGGCTGCAGCCGGGTTGGCGGGGTCGGGTTCATACGGCGTGCCGTTTTCCTGCGCCTGCAACCGCGCAACCTGGGCACTGTAAGCCTGTTGCTGGGCGGTCAGGGCGGTCAGGTCGGCACTGGCGAACGTCGGGTTAAGCGTTGCCAGAATATCGCCTTTATGGACAATCTGGCCCTCCTCAACATTGATCGTCTGGACGATGGAAGTGGTGAATGGCTGAATCACCATGGTGGGCGCGGATGAAGTGAGTTTGCCGTCAGCGGTTACGATTTTATCGACCTTGATAAATCCGGCGCCAATTAAAGTGGTCGCCACCATGCTGGTAATGAAAAAATTGGAAAGCCGGGCCATCGCCGGCATCGGCCTCGCCAATACCGCGGCAGTGGGTGACTGAAATTCCAGCACCGGCGGCGACATCGGCGCGTCGTCAGCGGGCATCGTTTCGGGTTTGGGGCGGCGGAATAATGAGAACATCATCTCAGTCTCCTTCCGCCGGCGACATGGCTACAGGCGGCTGTTTACGGTTCTGCGGATCGAGATGGCGGTTTTGTTGCAGCCACAAGTGTCGGTAAATCGCGCAGCGCTCCAGCAATTCCTCATGCGGCCCGATATCAACGGTACGGCCGCGTTCCAGCACCATAATCATGTCGCAGTCGATCAATGACGATAGCCGGTGCGAAACGATCACCATGGTGCGTCCTGCCGCAATCCGCAACAAATTCGCATTCACCAAAGCCTCGCTCTCGGGGTCGAGCGCGCTGGTCGCCTCATCAAGGATCAGCACCCGTGGGTTAGATACAACCGCGCGGGCAATCGCCAGCCGCTGCTTCTGGCCGCCGGAGAGATTAGGTGAGCCTTCCTGAATGAAGGTGTTATAGCCATTCGGCAGTCTTTCAATAAACTCCTCAGCCCCGGCAAGCCGTGCCGCCTGCACCGCATCCTCGAATGAAATTCCGGGCCGTCCGGCAATGATATTATCGCGCACAGAACCACGGAATAAAAAATTATCCTGCAGCACCATGCCAAAATTTTTACGCAAATGCCGCAAATTGATCTCGCGCATATCGGTACCATCGATTTTTATGGTGCCCGAATAATCGCGGTTGATACCTTGCAACAACCGCGTGACGGTGGATTTACCCGACCCCGAGCGCCCCACCAGCCCGAGCATGGTGCCCGCGGGAACTTTGAAGGTCATTTTATCCAGCGCCGGGGTCTTGGTTCCCTCATAACGGAAGGTCACATCGTCAAACTCGATCTCACCTTCAAATTTTGGCCGTAAGCCATGGGTAAGTGCCCATTTTTCGGTCGGACGATTGAGAATACCGCCAACCTGACCAATCGAGGCCTGCGCCCGCTGCACTTCCTGCATGAAACCTGCAATACTCACCAGCGGTCCCGCAACCCGGCCGCCCAGCATCATAAAGCCGAAAAGACTGGTGATTTCCAATGGGCTATTCGACTTAACCGCCAGGTAAGCTCCCAGCGCCAATACGCCAAACTGGCAATAACGCTGGAATGGCATCGTCAATGTCGCCGGCCAGTTGGCCAATTCCGCCGCTTCAGTGGCAAGCAATGTCGTATCAGCCACGCGCCGGTCCCATTCGGCCGCGCGCATCGGTTCCAACGCCAGTGCTTTCACGGTACGAATGCCGTAAATACTCTCGATGATGACCGAGCTTTTGGCGGATTCAGCCTGGATGACGCGCCCGAGCATCAGCGCCATCGGCCGAATATAAATTCCGATGATTAGAGCGATAAATCCGGCGGCAATCACAATCGTCCAGGCGAGCGTAGCATTCAAATAAAACAAAATCGGCAATATCAGCAGCACCATGATAACATCTATAAATGTGTTCATCATGCTGCCGGTTAAAAACTGCCGCACCATATAAATTTGCTGGACTTTATAGGCGATATCACCAGCCTGATTTTTTTCAAAAAATTCAATCGGCAGGGCCATTAACCGATCAAAGATCAACAGATTCAGTTTGGCATCGAGCCTGGACCCCACCGAGATCTCCATCATCTTGCGGCTCCAGGTCAGGATCATCTCGAAGATCAAGGCGATGATCACCACAAATATCACAAGTTCCAGAGTATTGAGGCTGTGATACTGCAAGGCCGCGTTCAGCGACCCCATAATCATCAAAATCGGCACAATGCCCAATATGGTCAGCGTGACCGACGAGATCGCAATATCGCCGAGGGTCTTTTTTTCAATCCAAACCAGCCGCCCCAGCATCGCCAGATTAAAGGGTTGATCTTCCTCAGCCGCAGCCCGTGACGCCCGGATCAGTAATACCGCGCCGCTCCACACCTGCTTAAGCCGCAACTCATCAATCGGCATCGGCAGGTCACTCATCTGCCCGCGCGGGTCGCGCAATAGCACCGTATTGGTTTCGGTATCGCGCCCCACCACCAAGGCGGCGTTGCCATCATTCAACAGCAAAACAATCGGCGCCGGGTCATCGATTTTAGTCAACTGCCGAAAGTTCATCATGCCCCCCCGCGCCCACAGTCCGGACTCTCGCAGCCATTCGATCAACTCAGGCGGGGTAGGGGGTTGTCCCGCCGCCGACAGCTTCAGGCTCTCGGGGTAAATTTCGACCCCATGATACCGGGCCACAAATATCACCGCCGCCACCCGCGAATGCAGCACCGCACCCTCGCCACGCACCGTTGCCGGGTTCAGACCTGCAAATTCGTCATTCGGCTCCGGGCTTTGCGGCGTCTCAGTCATAGCGGTGGTCAAGCCTCTCAAAACATGGCGGTCATTTAATGATCTCTTATGACCTGAAATCGGCCATCTGCACAACGCACATATCGATTAGCGACAAGGAATTACGTTTAAATTTTGTGATTTTTCAGCGAGATGTGTAAATTGCAGCACCGGCAGGGACTGGTCAGATCACACGCGGGATGTAAATCTAGGTCATGGAAATTATCTCAGCTACACCCGCCGACCTGGAAGACTGCCAAGCCATTTATGCGCACCATGTGCTCAACGGCACCGGCACCTTCGAGGAAATCCCCCCCTCGCTCGAGGAACTTAACCGCCGCTATCACACAGTCACAGCCGTCGGCTGGGGCTGGCTGGTCGCTCGGGATGCCTCCGGTATTCTTGGTTTTGGCTACTATGCTCAGTACCGCAACCGCTCCGCCTACCGCTTCGCCGCCGAGGATAGCGTCTATATCCGTGAAACCATCCGCGGCCAGGGGGTTGGCAAGGCCATTGTCAGCGCCCTGCTAGATCACGCCAGCGCTGCGGGCTTTACTCAGATGCTCGCCGTCATCGGCGATTCTGAAAATACCGGCTCCATCGGCCTGCACGCCAGCCTCGGCTTCACCCATGTCGGCACCATGCGCAAGGTTGGCTACAAGTTTGACCGCTGGCTCGACGTGGTAACGATGCAGAAATCCCTCAAGTAACGCGCCACAACGCGTTTTTACGATTCCAGCATCCGGCGCAGCAGTTCCACATCCTCCGCAAAGGCGGCATCAGTGCCCATCAAGGCCGTCACGCGCGCGACAGCGTGCATCACGGTGGTATGGTCACGGTCGCCGAAGTGGCGGCCAATATCGGGCAGAGACTTACTGGTGAGCTGCTTGGCCAGATACATCGCCACCTGCCGCGGCCGGGCCACATTGCGCGAGCGCCGGGCGGACGACATTTCCGAAATTTTGATATTCCAATGTTCCGCGACTTTTTTCTGAATTTCCTGAATGGTCACCCGCCGGTCGAAGGCTTTGAGCACATCGTGCAGCACCTCATGGGCGGTCTCCAGCGTAATCTGCCGGTCAAACAGGTTGGCGTGCGCCACCAGCCGGTTCAGCGCCCCTTCAAGCTCGCGGACGTTAGAGGTGATTTTATGTGCCAGGAATTCCATCACTTTGGCCGGCACGTCCACCCCGGCGCGCAGCGCCTTGGCCTCCAAAATTGAAATACGCAATTCAAATGTGGTGGCGTGCAAATCCGCCACCATGCCGCACCCAAGCCGGGTGCGCAGACGGTCTTCCAGCCCCGAAAGGTCAGACGGCGATTTATCAGCCGAAATAACGATTTGTTTGCCGGCATCCACCAGCGCGTTGAAGGTGTGGAAAAACTCTTCCTGCGTGTTATCCTTGCCGATCAGGAACTGCAGATCATCGATCATCAACACATCGACACTACGCAACTCGTTCTTGAATTCCAGCGTGGACTGGTTTCTGAGCGCGTTAATGAAGCGATACATAAATTTTTCGGCCGACATATACGCCACCGAAACCGGCTTACCATGGCGCGGGTTGTTCGAGAGCTCCCATGCAATCGCATGCATCAAATGGGTTTTACCCAGCCCCACGCCACCGTAAAGAAACAGCGGATTAAACCCTTGGGTGGCGGGCGCTTCTGCCACGCGTCGCGCACAGGCATAGGCAAATTCATTAGGTTTACCAACCACAAAAGTGTCGAACGTAAAACGTTGGTCCAGAGGCGCGATCACATCAGCCCGCGCTTCCGGGCGCACGGCTGCCACGGGGTTTGAGGCTGGTTCAGCCAGATTAGGGGCAGTGCCCCGCGCCGGCTGCGTGCGGATATCCACCCGCCGGATGCTGGTATTCTCGGTTTGCCAGATTGAGGTAATCAGCGAGCCATATTCCTTGCTCACCCAGTCGCGCAAAAACCGCGTCGGCAGCATCAGGGTCAACTCATCGCCATCCTGCCCGGCCAATGAAACCTGTTTCAACCAGGTACGGTATTCAACGTCTCCCACTTCCTGCTGTAGCTTGGCGCGAACGCTGGCCCATTGATTTGTCAGCAGGGTTTCGCGTCCGGATTCTCGCTCGGATTGGGCCATTGTATCGCTTATCCTTGCTGAACCAATTTCAAAATTCATACCCAAATCCGCTCCAGCTCTGACAAGTACGGGTACGAATCCACGAAAACGCAACAAGGCATTGAAAATGCTTGTGTTTCTCAGAAATCCCTGACGCCCAGACAGTGTCGTTAGCCGGGCATACTAGGGTAACTTATCCTCATGACGCAAGCACTCAATGGTTATAATTTTTCATCTAACTCATTGATATTCAGCGAATAAGCAGCAGAATCAGGGGGATTTACGTTAAATAAAATTCGAGTCGCTTGCGACCGAGCTTGTGCAAAAATGCCATAGAAAAAGGCGCAGGTTTTACCCTCAGTTGAGGTAAAACCTACGCCTTTTGAAAGGCAACGCCGGGCCCTAACTTAGGCGGCGTGAATGGCTTTCACACTGGCCGACAGGCGCGAAAGCTTACGCGAAACCGTATTGGCTTTCAGCACACCCTTGGTCACAGCGCGCTGCAACTCCGGCTGGCCTGCCTTGAAGGCTGCAGCTGCAGCTTCCTTATTGCCGCTCGCGACGGCTTCCTCGATCTTGCGGATCGCACCATGGACGCGCGACTTGCGTGCCTTGTTGCGCGCCGTACGCTTAATGGTCTGCCGGATGCGCTTCTGCGCTGATGCAATATTCGCCATGAGTTCCGCCGAAAAAAGACTGTTTAATGAAGGGCGGGGTCTAAGCGTGGTCAGGCGCTTCGTCAAGTGTCGCCAGCGTAATCGTCCAACCCTGGGCACCAGGCATGCAAAATAGCGGCTGCGCGTTCGGTGTCAGCCCCTCCAGGCTGAGCCCCAGCAAGCCCCGCAGCGCCCGGAAGACCCCGCCATGGGCCACAATCAATATCGGGCCGGGCAGGGCCAGCAGCCGGGTGAAAACGCTGTGAACCCGCTCGGTAATCTCGGCAAAGCTCTCAGCGCCCTCGGGGGTGTAGGTCCCCGCCATCCAGTCGGCGAACCAGGGACTCAGCGGCTTGCCCTCCATGCCACCAAAGATCACCTCCCGCAGGTCTTCGTCATAAAGCACCGGCAAATTCAGAGATTTATTCAAAATCTCGCTGGTCTCTCGGGTGCGAATCATCGGCGAGGCATAAATCCCCACAATCCCGCGGCCCACCAGCAAAGGTGCTGCGGCCTCAGCCTGGGCCCGGCCCTTTTCGTTCAGAGAGATATCAAGCGCCCCCTGGCTCAGACCCCTGGCGTTATAATCGGTCTCGCCATGGCGCAGAAACCAAAACGGCACGTGCGGCAAGCTCACTTAGCGCAGCCCTTCACCGGCCAGCATCCGCGCCACCGCCGGGCGGGCCAGCAGCCGGTCCAGATAAGCCTGTAATACCGGGCTCAGCGGAATACTCGCCCGCCGGGAAGCCCAATAGACAATATAAAAAAATCCGCAATCGGCGATCGAATATTGCGCCAGCAGATAATCCTTATCCCCCAGCACCGCTTCCAAAATCTGCAACCCCTGGCTCACCATATTGCGGCCAGTCTCCACCACCTTCGGCTCATCAGCCGGGTTCGGGGTAAAGGTGGCGGTGCGGAATATCCGGGTATAGCCGCGCATATGCACGGTGGCGGTGATATATTCGAGCAACTCCAGCACCCGCGCTTCGCCCTCGATATCATTCGGCAACAAATTCGCCTGCGGGTTGGTTTTCGCCAGATACCAGGCAATCGCTGGTAATTCAGTAAGCACCGCGCCATCATCGCGCATCAACGCCGGAACCTTTGATTTCGGGTTCACCGCCAAATATTCCGGCTGGTACTGCGAGGCCTTAGCAAAATCCACCAGCGCCAACTCATATGGCTTGCCGATTTCTTCCAAAACAATATGGATCGCCATCGAGCAAGCATTCGGTGAGTAAAACAGCTTCATAATGGCTTTCCTCGCTATTTTAATCGAACAATGAACTCACGGAACTTTCATCGGAAATCCGGCGCATCGCCTCGGCCAGCAAGGGGGCAATACTATGCTGGCGTACATTGTGCGCCAATCGCACCGCTTCCGTTGCGGCAATCGAATCGGTCACGGTCAGCATCTCAATCGGCGACCCGGCAATCCGCGCCACCGCACCACCTGAGAGCACGCCGTGCGTCACATAAACGCTGGCCGAACGCGCACCGTTTTTCAGCAACGCCTCAGCCGCATTGCACAAGGTGCCACCGGAATCCACAATATCATCGATCAGAATACAATCGCGCCCCTCAACCTCGCCGATGATATTCATCACTTCGGAAACACCAGCCTTCTCACGGCGCTTATCAATTATTGCCAGGTCGCAATTCAGCCGCCGCGCCATAATCCGGGCCCGCAGCACGCCACCCACATCCGGGCTCACAATCATCGGCTCGCGGTTGGCAAACCGTTCCTGCACATCGCGCGAAAACAACGGCGCGGCATATAAATTATCCACCGGAATATCAAAAAATCCCTGAATTTGCCCGGCGTGTAAATCCATCGTCAGCACCCGGTTGGCACCGGCCTCGGTAATCAAATTCGCCACCAGCTTGGCCGAAATCGGCGTGCGCGGGCCCGATTTGCGGTCCTGCCTGGCATAACCAAAATACGGGATCACCGCCGTCACCCGCCGGGCCGAGCCCCGCCGCAGCGCATCCAGCGTAATCAGCAATTCCATCAGGTTATCATTGGCGGGGTACGAGGTGGACTGGATGACAAACACATCCTCGCCCCGCACATTCTCATGAATTTCGACAAAAATCTCCATATCCGCAAACCGGCGTACCGATGCCTTGGTCAGCGGCAGGTTCAGCGCGGCGGCGACAGCCTCGGCCAGGGGGCGGTTGCTGTTGCAGGCGACAATTTTCATGATTGGCTTTCCGGGTTACACCAAAAGGCGGGAAGGTAAGAGCGGGCTGGTCTTAGCAACGTGACACTGGCGTGTCTATCAATCGCTCAAGCTCCGAGACCGTTCGGTTGCCGCCGTGATCGCCTCAGCAAAAGATTTCGGCCAGGCGTTGTCATCGCGCAACACTGCCAGCGCCTGCTCCGTCGTCCCGCCAGGCGAGGTCACTGCAATTCTGAGTGCTGCCGCATCCTCGGCGCTGGCTGCCAGCAAAGCACCCGAGCCGATCACCGTCTGGCGCGCCATGGCCCGTGCCATCGCCGGCGGAATCCCTTGCGCCAATGCTGCCTGTTCCATCAATTCCGTCAGCAAAAACACATAAGCCGGACCGCCGCCCGAAATCGCCGTCACCGGGTCAAGCAGCGCTTCATCATCAGTCCAGGCAATCTGCCCAATGGCCGACAGCAACCGCTCGCCCAATTTTCGCTGCGTCGCCGACACATGCGACCCCGCCACCGCCACCGTAAACCCCTGCCGTACCGCCGCCGGCGTGTTCGGCATCGCCCGGATGATCGACGCCTTGGTGCCCAGCATATGCTCAACCGCCCGGATCGTCTTGCCGGCCATAATCGAAATAAACACCGCTCGCCCGGCAAACCTTCCGTAAGCCGGCAACGCCTCCGCTGCCATCTGCGGCTTTACCGCCAACACCACCGCCTCCGGCGTAAACCCCGCCGGGATCACCCCAAACGACGGCACCACTACAATCCCAGGTGCGGCCAACGCCCCAGCCTGCGCCGACGGATCAACCACAATCGCACTTGCCAGCCCTTGCTCACGCCACCCCGCCAGCATCGCCGACCCCATCTTGCCGCCACCCACCAGCAATATCGGCGGTAAATCTGTCATCATACGGGTCCTGTGGGGTTGGGTGTTAAGTAGGGTAAGGCCAGGGGGCATCTGTCCCCTGGACCCCCACCAAAGGCTGAGCCTTTGGAATCCATTAGTGAGGTTTAGAAGAGGGGGCACCCACAGGTGTTTCAACACCGCGGAGCGCCCCCTTTTCTAAACCTAATTGGTTCTAAGGGCTGTGCCCTTAGCGGGGTCCAGGGGCAGCACCCCTGGCCTTACTTACTCATACCAACCCCACAAGACCAGTCCGATGTTCAGGCTTCGCCCACGCATTCCAGCATGGCGGCAGCGAGCGCGTCTTCGGGGGATTTGCCGCCCCACAGGACAAACTGGAAGGCCGGGAAGAAGCGTTCACATTCGGTAATGGCAATATCGACCATGTCCTCGATGCTTTCGGCGGAGGCGCTGGGGGTGCCGCGCAGGAGCACAGAGTGGCGGTAGATCGGCATGCCGTCGTCTTCATCCAGTCCGAAATGGCCGATCCAAAGTTTTTCATTGGCTTTGGCCAGCAATTCATACAGGGCGGCGCGGCGTTTTTCCGGGGCTTTCATGTCGAAGGCACAGGAGAAATGCATCACCGAGATTTCATGTGACCAGCAGAAATACAGCCCATAATCGCACCATTTGCCGGGCGCTTCCGCGGCCATTTCAGCATCCGAGCGACGGTCAAAGGCCCATTCGTTGGCGCTGATAACTTGCTCAACAAGGTCGAGCGGGTTGGCGGCATGTTCGGTCTCGAAGGATTGAGCGAGGCTCGGCATGGTACTTGTCTCCTGTGCAGGGACGGCCAAGCAGACGGGTTACCACTAGCGATAGTCATTTTGGTCCTAGTCCACCACGACTCCTAGTTTACGGGTATTTCGGCGTGCGCCGCAACGAGGAAATTGATGTCGCTTTTAAGTCGTTTCCGGTGTCCACGTCATGCAGTGTTTCTAACGCGGTCACACTATGGTGGCGGAAATTCATCAGCGTGTCGGCCAGGGCGTGCGGGCTGGACCAGCGGACGTTGGCAAATGGGGTGGCGGGGCGTTTTGCGCCCATGGCCACCAGATAATAACCGCCATCAGCCGCCGGGCCGAAGGCGGCGTCATGTGATTTCAGTGCCCGCGCGGCGTGGCGTATGATGGCGGCGTTCAAGTCAGGAATATCGGCGCCGATGAGAATAACCTGGCGGCGGCGAAACATATCAAAGCACCGGGCCATCCGTTGCCCCAGATCACCTTTGCTCTGACTGATACCGTGAAAGCGTGGCTTGGGTTGCAACCGGCTATGGCGCGGGGTGAGGGCGATGATGATTTCAAAATTCTTCAGTTTGGCCAATTCGCGGATCATGCGGGTTAGCTGGTTACGATAGAACCGCAACGCCGCCACATCGCCGATGTCGCTCGCCAGTCGGCGCTTCACTAGCCCCAGCCGCGGCGTCCGGGCAAACAGAATAACAACCGGCCTAGCCATATAATCTCCGGATTGTCTCGGGCGGCACACCGGCAAAATAGAGTGTCAAACACAGTAAATTTCTTAACGGGCGCCGCAGCCAGCCGTCGCGCTCGTATTTTGCGGCAGACGTGGTGGCGGTGGCGGGCAGGGGACACAACCGTCGCTTGAGCCGGCGCGCCAGAGCCACATCCTCCATCAACGGTAAATCTGGCATTCCCCCGGCTTGCGCCAACAACGCCCGGCTGATCAACAACCCCTGGTCGCCATAAGGCAGCGATAATATCTGGCAGCGCAGCGCCACCGCCCGCTCCATCATCCTGGCCAGCCGCCGCGAACTATCGAGCCGGAGGCTGAAATACCCGGCCATGCCCAGGTCGGCGGTGGCGACCGCCTCCGGCCAGTCCGGCGAGAGGCAGGTATCAGCGTGCAGCAGCAGCAAAACATCGCCGGAGGCCGCGGCAATCCCTGCCCGAAGCTGGCCACCCCGCCCGGCGGGGGCTTTCACCACAATGGCGGCGCCGGTTCGTTGCAGCGTATCATCCGTACTGCCGCCATCCACAATAATGATCTCCCGGATCAAAGCCGCCCCAGGCCGCAGGGATGCCAGGCATCCTGCGATGGTTTCAGCCGCATTCAGCGTGGGAATAATCACCGACAGCGAAAAATTACCAAAATGTTCTGATTTTGTTCTTGACATTAAGCTAGTGTAATGATCTGGTGACAATGAGAACGGAGCATGAACACGATGATGCCAGCCTCCCCGCAGCAAAGCAATGCCATCAAGGGCCGTGGCACTGCCATGAACCCCGCCGTCCGGTTTGAGCGTCAGCACGCCGAAGCCTTTGATGACGGTTGGGACAATGCTGACGAAACCCCACCGCCGCCCACCAGCCTGGTACGTGATGCCGCCCGCAGCATCATCAGCCGCAATGACAGCCCTGACCTCGGATTCGACCGCAGCTTGAACCCCTATCGTGGCTGCGAGCATGGCTGCATTTACTGCTTCGCCCGGCCCAGCCATGCGTATCTCGGCTTTTCGCCGGGGTTGGATTTTGAAACCAAGATCATTTTCAAGCCCGAAGCCGCCAGCCTGTTGGAAAAGGAACTCAGTAAACCAGGCTATATCGCGCAACCAATTGTCCTAGGTTCCAACAGCGACCCGTATCAGCCAATCGAGCGCACACTGAAGTTAACCCGCTCGCTGCTGGAGGTACTGGAGCGGTTCAACCATCCGGTCATCATCATCACCAAATCTGCTGGCGTGCTGCGCGACACTGATATTCTGGCCCGCATGGCGGCCAAAAATCTTGTCAAAGTCTATCTCTCCATCACCACGCTCGATGCTACCCTGGCCCGCGCCATGGAACCCCGCGCTGCCAGCCCCTTGCGCCGTCTGGCCGCCATCGCTGGTTTGGCACAAGCCAAAATCCCCGCCGGTGTTCTGGCCTCCCCGATGATCCCAGGGCTGAATGACGCTGAATTAGAGAAAATTCTCCAAGCCGCGGCCGCTGCCGGCGCCAGCAGCGCCAACAGTATTTTGCTCCGGTTGCCGCATGAATTAGGCGAGTTATTCACCGACTGGCTGCATACCCACATACCAGACCGTGCCCGCCATGTTCTCAGCCTGATCCGCCAAATTCGTGGCGGCAATCTGAACGACGCCTCGTTCCATGGCAGATTCACCGGCTCCGGCCCCTACGCCGAGCTTCTCAGCCGCCGCTTCCTGCGGGCCGCCAAGCAATTTGGCCTGAACACTGAACGGCTAGCCTTGGATACCAGCTTGTTTGCCACCCCGGAGCGGCAGCAAAAACCCGCCCAATTATCGCTATTTTAAAGCCAACCGCCTGATAACAAGTCCGGGATGAGCCGTTCATCACGCGACTTTGCGAGGACGCCGCCAGCATCTATCTCTATGTAAGCCCTGTTGAAGGGATTTATAATGACGATGCGTTGGCAGTCGGCAGCTCGTTTGGCCGGCCTTGTAATAATTTTCGGACTTTGTGCTGCCGCCTGGAAAACCGGAGCGGTGCAAGCTTTGTATTGGCCGTCATTGGTGGAACACCGTGCCGAATGGGCGGCCGATGTTGCCGCCCATCCGGTTGCGGCGCCTTTTGCTTTTATTGGTATTTATGCCGCGGCTGTTGCGCTGTCGTTGCCGGTCGGGTTGTGGCTCAGCCTGCTCGGCGGCTTGTTGTTCGGCATGTGGCTGGGCGGTTTGCTCACCGTCATTGCGGCGGGCAGCGGTGCCATTATGTTGTTTTTGCTGGCCCGCGGGCTGCTGGCACCATTCCTTGAGCAGAAATTCGGCAGCAAAATCTCCAAACTACGCCCCGGGCTGGAGCGCGACGGCTTCGGTTACTTGCTGGCTCTGCGGCTGATGCCCGTCTTTCCGTTCTGGCTCGTCAACCTCGCGCCCGCACTTATCGGCATGAGACTGGCGCCCTACGCGGCAGCTACTTTTTTGGGAATGATCCCCACCAGTTTTGTCCTCAACGCGGTAGGTTCAGGCCTGGGGGCCACGTTAGCCACCGGCGCACGCCCCAATGCCAGCATGCTTCTTAGTCCCGAAATCACATTGCCATTGATGGCCCTTGCCCTGCTGGCCATACTCCCGGCACTGTGGCGGCTATGGCAAGCGCATCAACGCACCCGGGCGACCGACATCGTTTGACCGATCATTACGACCTGGCCGTCATCGGTGCTGGTGCCGCCGGGCTGTCCGTAACCTATGCCGCCGCCCGCCTGGGCGTGCGTGTCGCTCTGATCGAACGTGGCAGTATGGGTGGCGAATGTCTGAATACCGGCTGCATCCCCAGTAAAACCTTGCTGGCCGCCGCCCACCGGGGCGAGGCGTTCGAGCAGGCGAAGGCCCGCATCAACACCGCCATCGCCGCCATCGCCCCGATGGATTCCGCCGCCCGCTACAGCGCTCTCGGCGCAACCATCATCACCGGCACCGCACAATTTACCGGACGACAAAGCCTGGATGTCAACGGTGTTGCGCTAACCGCCAGGCGCATTGTGGTGGCCACCGGCAGCCGCCCCAACGTTCCCGCCTTCTGCCAGGGTATCCCTTGTCTCACCAATGAGACTATCTGGAACTTGCCCGCATTGCCCGGGCATTTACTCATCCTCGGCGGCGGCCCGATGGCATTTGAAATGGCCGAAGCCTTCAGCGTCCTGGGTGCCAAAGTCACCATGGTTGGCGGCTCCAGGCTGCTCCCCCGCGAAGACCCCGCGCTTGCCGCCCCGCTGATCGCCGCCCTACAGCGCCGGGGCGTTGTGCTGCTCACGCAGCGGGCGGTGGCCGCCAAACCTGGCCCGGTATTGGTGTTAGCCGATGGCAGCCAAGCCGCAGGCACCCATCTGCTCGTCGCCGCTGGCCGGAGCGTCGATGTCAGTACGCTTAACGTGGCGGCAGCAGGCATCTCGGCCGGGCCCGAAGGCATTGACACCGACCGCTCACTACGCTGCCTCGGCAACAAAGCTGTCTTCGCCGCCGGCGATGCCGCCAACCCGCAAGGCATCGGCCCGCAGCGCTACACCCATGTTGCAGGTTCACATGCCAGCATCATCATCAGGCAGGTCCTTTTCCGCTTACCCGCAAAGCTTCCCTCCACACCGCCGGTGCGGGCGATCTACACGCACCCTGAATTGGCGCAGGCCGGCTGCACTGAGGCACAAGCCGGGCCCGGGGCGAAAACTCTGATCTGGCCATTTGCTGACAACGACCGCGCGATCGCTGAAAATCTAACCACGGGGCTCATCAAACTGGTGCTCGATACAAATGGCCGTCTGGTGGGGGCTGGCATCACCGGCCCAAATGCCGGTGACATGATTGGGCTTTACGCCCTGATGCTGGCGCAAAAAACCAAGCTCGCCGCCCTCGCTGGGCTGGTTCTGCCATACCCGACGCGCAGCGAAGCGGGTAAGCGTGCCGCAGGCAGCCTATTCGCTGAAAAATTATTCAGCCCCAAAATTTCCCGGTTGGTTAAGTTTCTGGCGCGGCTACCTTAGAGCGTGACCATATTGCCCTCGTGGCGGACAACGTGCAGCGTAGGTTTATGGCGCCAGTCCCGAATCCCGTGCGAAAAGTTTTGGCCCTGCAGGGCGGTGGGGCGCATGGCGCTTTTACCTGGGGTGCCCTTGATCGGTTGATCGAGGACGGCTTCACATTCGCCGCCGCCAGCGGCGTATCATCCGGCGCGATGATCGCGGCGATGGCGGTGCAGGGGTTTGTTAAAAATGGCCCGGATGGTGCCCGCAAATCGATGCGCGCGTTATGGGAACGTGTTTCAGCCGGCGATATTTTTGGCCCCGTTGCGTCTTCGCTCGATTGGATGTGGGGCTGGGATAAAACCCGAGACCTGGGTAACGAGCTTGCCTGGCAGGGCATGACCAACGCACTGCGCATGTTCAGCCCGGGACAACTCAACCCATTCGGCCAAAATCCACTTGAACCATTGTTGTACGACCTGCTCGACACCGACGCACTCTGTCACGCTTCAGCACCAAAATTATTTGTCGGAGCCACTGATGTCGAATCCGGTCAGGCAAAAATTTTCAGCAACGCTGAAATCACCGTGCCGGTTCTGCTGGCTTCGTGCTGTATTCCCATGATGTTTCCCGCCGTGAACATCGGTGGCCGGCATTACTGGGACGGCGGCTATTCCTGCAATCCGGCCTTAACGCCGCTGCTGGCCCCCAAGCCTGACGCATTGGTATTGATCCGCGCCCAGCCGCGTGTGCGTAAAGGCGTGCCCAACAGCACCGCTGATATCGTGCACCGGCTGCATGAAATCGCCTTCCAGGCACCGTTGGACGCTGAATTGTCAGACCTTCCGAAGTCGGTCCGCCTGCACGATATCTCCGCCGACGCAGCACTCGCCGCACATCCGCTAACCTCGAAGATGAACACCGAACGCGATTTCATCAGACGGCTGTTCGAAGCCGGGCGGGAGGCCGCCGCTCAGCCGGTGGTCGTCTGATGCCCGGAACAGGTTCATTTTTTCATCGCCGTATCCGGCCTTATCTGATCCCTCGTAGCCTCTCAGCGCGGGTTCTCTGGCTGACCGTTGAGATTATCTTATTGGTTGAAATCGTCATTCTCATGCCCAGCCTTGGCCGTGAACGTGAGGCCTGGCTATGGGATCGTGTCACCGATGCGCATCTGGCAGTTTATTCCGAGGCAACGGAAGCAAAAGCCATTCAGGGCGGTATGTTGGACCCGCAGACCCAGCAATATCTGCTGCGGCTCTCTGGCACCGAAGCCATTAAATTAGTGCAGGCGGGCGGTGTTGCGGCGCTGATGCCCTCAGACACCAATTTACGCATATCGGGAAGCATCAACCTTGATAACGAAACGATCCTCGGCAGCATGTGGCAAGCCGACCTGGCGTTGTTCGGGCTGAAGAACGGCAATCAAATGGTTGAGGCGGTCAGCCCGTTTGATAAAACCATGCAGGTTCAGGTCATTATAAATGGCGCTACGCTGGCCTCGCACCTACGCTCCTATGTCGGTCATATCGCGATGTTATCGGTGGTTATCGCTATGGTCACCGGGTTGCTGGTGTTTGCCGCATTAGACCGCCGCCTGGTGCGGCCCATGCGGATTTTAACCGCCAGTATCGTCGGTTTCCGTGTGGATCCCGCTCGCGCTGGGTTAACCAGCCTGGAGTGGCTCTCAAGACGCACAAATGATGAGGTGGCCGTGGCCGCCCGCGAATTGTCAGCAATGCAGGATGAACTCCGGGCCGCCTTGTGGCGCAACGCACGGCTGGCGGCGGTCGGCACCGAGGTCGCCAAAATCAGCCATGATTTGCGTAACATTCTAACCTCTGCCCTGCTGGTAGCCGACCGTTTGCAGGAAACCGCCGACCCGGTCGTGAAACGGGCGGCCAACACCTTGATCCCGGCGGTTGAGCGTGCTGCCGAACTGGTCAGCCGTACCGTCGATTTCGCCCGCGAAGGCCCCCCTGCCATCACCGTAGGGCCCGTGGTGTTACGCGATCTTGCCGATGAAGCGGCAACCATGGTGCGCTCAACAGACCCGACGACCACCATCGAAAATTTGATTCCCGGCAGTCTCATCGTGCCGTTGGATCGCACGCAAATCTACCGCGTGCTGGTTAATTTGATTCGCAACGCCGTCGAAGCCACCGCATCGCGCATTACCCTCTCAACCGAAATGCAGGGTGGCGTTGTGCAGCTGGTGGTCGCCGATGACGGGCCAGGTTTGCCCAAAAGGGTCCAGGAAAAATTATTCCAGCCCTTCACCGGCACCGGCCGCCGGGGTGGAACCGGCCTCGGTTTGGCGATTGCTCGCGACCTGATCCGTGCCCACGGTGGGGATTTAACGTTGCGCAGCACCGGGTCGGACGGGACAGTTTTTGTGATGGGGCTGGCTGTCACCGAAGAACCGGTGAGTTGAGGCCAACCACCTGACCATCGACCGCAGGTGTCAAAAATTTCCGCGCGGGACGGTAAGCCCATATTTGGCGGCTCTGCAACGAGGCCGGATTTGTCGGTTAACCCATATTTTTGGTGTAATTTTCCTTTTTTACCCGTAAAATAAAAATAAATTTTTTAATTTATGCGGCGTATTGCCTATTCATAAAAAATCCTTTTCTTAACCCTATGATTCCAATCGCCCTCGACCCAAAATACGCTCGTGT
>VFSW01001568.1_pt1 | contig 34894 bp, 36 predicted proteins | sample 5358111 | NCBI WGS metagenome assembly VFSW01 (sample SAMN11554181, study PRJNA540505) | mine drainage metagenome | isolation source: sediment from site ElyBrook_90M | place: USA: Ely Copper Mine, Vershire, VT | collected 2017
TGCATCGGGACCGCCTGACATTATGACAACGAAAAATCTCTAATGAACAATTTGGATTCAACACTCATTCAAAGAATCGGCTCGATCCAAAGGACTCGGACATTTACACTTCCACGACCTGAGGCACTCTGCGGCGAGTGAGATGATCAACCAAGGGGTAGATCTTTATACGGTTGGGGGAGTTTTGGGACATAAGGATTCGAGAAGCACGCAGAGATACGCCCATCTTGCCACTGAAAGTTTAGCTGCAGCGATTATGAAAATCGGGAAGAAGGCAGCCTAATGGTCAAAAAATTCCCACTAATGAATTTTATTTTTATTTTTCAGATGTAGAAAATCGGCTTGAAACCCTTGTGGATACTGGCGGAGAGGGTGGGATTCGAACCCACGGTAGGCATATACCTACGCCTGATTTCGAGTCAGGTACATTCGACCACTCTGCCACCTCTCCGAGCCCAGCATTATACGGAAGTTTCACGGGTTTTGTCTTGTTTCTGCTCCAACTCCTCCCACCTACGATGCGCTTCCGACAGCCGTTTTTCCAAATCGCTTTGGCGCAAAGTCAACGATTTCACTTGTTCCGGGGCCTCTCGATAGAGTGAACCTTCTGCCAATTCAAGTGCAACCTTCACCTGTTCAGACTCCAGGGTTTCGATAAGGTCCGGCATAGACTCCAGTTCGCGTTGTTCTTTATAGGACAATCGCTCTGTTTTTCGTTTTTCTGGCTTTTTTATCGCATTTTCAGATGCTAAACGAGCTTCTGGTACAGAAACAGGAGCGGATGCTTGCGTAGAATTCTTGTGGCTTGCAGCCACATATCGCATCCAGTCGGTATACCCACCAACATTTTCCATCACTCCCCCTTGACCATCCAGAACGATCACCTGGGTCACCACGGTATCTAGAAAAGCTCTGTCATGACTGACCAGAAAAAGGGTCCCCGTATATTCCACAAGCAGGGATTCCAATAATTCCAGAGTTTCAATATCAAGATCATTGGTGGGTTCATCCAGGACCAACACATTGGATGGACGGGAGAATAACCGAGCCAATAACAAGCGATTGCGTTCTCCTCCCGATAGAGATGCCACCTTGGCCCGAGCACGCTCAGGTGGAAATAAAAAATCTCCCAAATAGCTGATGACATGCTTCCGGGTACCATTGAACTCGATAAACTCAGAACCCGGACTGATGGTATCAGCCAGCGTGGCCTGCTCATCAAGCTGCTCGCGCCATTGATCAAAATAGGCCACTGTGATGCGGGTTCCCAGTTGCACGCTCCCGGAATGAGGAGGAATTTCTCCCAACAAAGTACGCAGGAGCGTGGTTTTCCCCGCCCCGTTGGGGCCCATGATGCCCACTTTGTCGCCGCGTTGGATACGCGTGGAAAAATTCGAAACCATTACGGTGTCATCATACCGCAGGGATACCTGCTGCAATTCCACCACCAACTGACCCGAACGATCCCCCACATCCAAAGACAAACGTACCTGCCCCACTCGTTCACGCCGTTGCTCGCGCTCGTGCCGCAACTGTTCCAAGCGTCGAACTCGCCCTTCATTGCGCGTACGGCGAGCTTCCACCCCCTTGCGAATCCAGACTTCCTCCTGACTCAGCAGTTTATCGAAGCGCCTCTGCTCCAGAGCCTCTGCCGCCAGTTGATCCGCTTTACGACGCTGATAGTCAGCAAAAGAATGGCCGAAAGAACTCAGTTTGCCCCGATCCAGTTCCACCACGCGGGTGACGACACGATCAAGAAAATGACGATCATGGGTAATGAAAACCACCGCTCCATTAAAGGACCGCAACCATTGTTCAAGATTCTGAATGCCGGCGATATCGAGATGGTTGGTGGGTTCATCTAAAATCAATACATCGGGCTCATTCACCAAAGCTTGGGCCAAAGCCACCCGTTTCTTCCACCCACCCGAGAGATCTCCCACGGGGGTCAGGGGAGACAATCCTAACAACGATAACTGTCGTTCAACTTTGTAGTCGGCGATAAATTCCCCGCCCAACCCCCGTGCCACGGCATCAAATACCGTATCTGAAGCGATCAATTGGGGTTCCTGAGGCACATACCCCATTTTCAGCGCAGATTGGCGCCATACTTTCCCATGGTCAGGAGTGATTTCCCCCGTAAGTATGCGTAAGAAAGTGGATTTTCCACCACCATTGCGACCGATCAGACCAACACGCTCACCTGAGTCGAGCTGGAAATCTACCCGGTCAAGTAAAGCGTGCAGGCCATAAGCCAAGGAAACGGAATCAAGAGTCAGAAGAGGCATAATCGTCCACAATAGTACTGAAAAACCCACTCATTTCAAACAAAAATGAATAAGCGCTCGAGACTGCCAAGTCTCATCCATTTTCATAAAAAAACACCCGAGAGAGTAAAACTCCTCGGGTGAAAATACATCGCAGGGGCGCATGATTGCGCCCCTTGACAGTTATTGCATCACGCGAACTTTCTTCTCTTCGCGCACAACATAGTTGACTTCCACATGGCGGTTCTGAGCACGACCTTCCACGGTTTTGTTGGAAGCCACAGGGTTTTCCATGCCGTAACCCTTGGTATGAACACGATCTGCCGCCACACCATGCTTGACCAAGTATGCTTTGACCGCATCAGCACGACGTTGGGACAGTTTCAAATTGTAAGCCTTGGAGCCAGTGCTATCGGTGTAACCAGAGACTTGAACATCGGCTTCAGGATACTGCTTCGAAAAGTCCACAACTTGTGTCAGCTTTTCGTCAGATGTTTTGTTCAACACGGCCGAATTGGTTTTGAAGTTGGCACCGTCGAGATGAACAGGCTTCTCTTCGGTAATCATGCGCCATCTGTCCACGGGAGCAGGAGCAGGTGCGGGTTCAGCAGCAACCGGAGCAGCAACCGGAGCAGGTGCTGGAGCAGCAGCAACATGGTGAGGCTTGGCAGCACTGAAGTAATAGTTGACACCCACGGTGTAGGTATTATTGTTCAGGGTATTGTTGTTATTGGAGGCGGACATGTTGTTCCACTCACCAGCAACACTCCAATGAGGAGCAAACAGGTACTCTAAACCCAATCCGCCATTTATGCCATTTGCAGCAAAGCCATTCGCCGCACCCGTACCCGTCAGGCGACCATAGCCCAACTTGGCGTAGGGCATCAGCGTGTCACTGACGGGAATCCCGAACTTCAGTCCCAGGGCGTAGTCATGGCTACCATAGGTAGGAATGCCGGAACTGCTGTTCGCCAACGAACCATAACGGCCAGTTCCATTGTAGTTGTAGGTGGCGTCCAGACCCAGAACTGTGGAGCCCAGCTTCCAGGCGTAGCCTGCTTCTGCGCCAACATCTGCACCATAGTTTTGCTGATAGTTTCCTGCAGTTCCGCCTGGAGCAGTAGTGTTGCCAACCTGCATTTTGGAATCATTGATACCCGTCTTCAAGCCAACGTAGGCGCCAGTAAAGGGGCCATTCGAGCCATCATCCAGAAAATTGTCTACATCCTTGACCACATCTTTGGCGCCATTGTCGATGGTGGAACCGACGGCTTTGGCATCGGACTCGGCCGACGAAACGATACCATCAGCAAATGCTGACCCAACAGGAAGGCCCATCAGGGCAAGTATCAACAGTTTCTTTTGGAATTTCATGAGGAACGCTCTCCGATTGTAAAGTGCATATCAATAGTTCTTTTGCTGGTGTGATTGGCGAACTCGGGTTACATCGAAATCTCTCACCCACCAGATTGTTGCATCTTAAGGTAAAACTCTAACTATGTCAGCAATATTTCCCTACAACTCCATATTGTTGCAAATTTACAACAATAGACGTCAAATCGGTTGCGAGCATGGAATAGTGATAAAATGTTCAGCCACGTGTCCCCGTAGTTAAATGGATATAACGGCCCCCTCCTAAAATTTGGGCACCCGTCATCGAAAGGGACGGCGTGAATGCATTCAAATTCGGTGAAACCCCTGTTGCAGAACGAGGCAATACCGAGCAAAGTCCCAGTATGGTTTGGGAAATGTGTAGAGACTTGACGGATGCGGCCTACGACCTCCACGGAGATCATGGCCAAGGGAAAGTCCAGACCACGAACGAAATTTTTCGGCGGCGAAAGTCGAAGTGGGATGAAGGGGCAGTTACAGGTTCGATTCCCGTCGGGGGCACCATCCATTGTTGGCGTGATACTTTGGTGTAAAATACTCGGATCTGAACACAATTGAGTACAACAAGAGGGGTGCCATGCAAACCGTTTTTCTTGGTACATCTTAAGGAGCGGTAGAGTCATGGTACGTTACACACTCAAATGCTCATTGGGTCATGGATTTGAAGGCTGGTTTTCCTCGCCAGAAAGTTTTGATGCCCAAAAACGCGACGAATGGATTGCTTGCCCCTATTGTCATTCGACTCAAGTGGTGGGCAGCATTCCAGAACCCACCGACATTTCCCAAGAAGCCTCCATTTCAATGGAGGGGCAAAGCATTATTGCCAATTTCCCATCCGCTATCCAGACGCTCGGGGAAGTGGGCGAAGCTCTTGCATTGGCCTTGGCAAACCCACCGTCCGACAACGCAAGCCCTGCCGTACTGATTGCGAGCGCTCAATCACTGAACCTGTTACAGATCAAATTGATTCAATCGGTTTTAGGTGGCCTGGTCTCGCAGAACAAGACGGAAGATGGAACACCTGCTTTACCTTTGGTGGTCGTTGTACATGCCGCCCCCCTGGCGGAAGAAGAGGGCGACAGAAACGGCCTCATTCATCCGGAAGAAGGCCCTTCAGGCTACTTTCACTGATTTCTCATTACTGAACCATCTGGTTCATGTCCATGATGGGGGTCAGGATCGCCAATACAATCAAAGCCACCACCCCCCCCATGGCGAGAATCAGAGCAGGTTCCAACAAAGTCGTGAACAGCATGAGTCGACGCTCGAGCATGGCGCCTTCCGTAGTCGCCGCTCTGGACAACAATTCATCCAACCGGCCAGTCCGTTCTCCCGCATGGATCAACTGCACCAGAGTGCGCGGAAAGCACCCCTGCTCATCCAGGGCCCGAGCCAACCCGCTGCCTTCTCGTACCCGCTCCAATGCCACCATCACCGCCATCACCATGGCACGATTGCTCAGCGCTCCAGCAGTCCCCTGTAAGGCCGATAAAATGGGAACCCCCCCACCGACCAAGATTGCCAAGGTACTGGAAAACCGTTCCGTGTCATACCCTTGCGCCAATCGACCAACAATGGGCCAGCGTAACCACTGGCGATCCCAACGCAAACGCCAAGTGGGTTGACGCCATAAGTAACGCACCCCCAAAACAACGACGAACAGCAAAACCAGCCCCACTGCCCACCACTGGCGCAAACCATCCGACAAAAATATCAACCCTCTGGTCAGGGGCGGCAAGACCTGATGATTGCTGGCAAATACCGCCACCACCTGGGGAACCACCGATGACATCAAAAACAGCACGATTCCGATAGCCACCACCATCACCACCACAGGATAGGCCAGAGCCCCCCACACCTTGCCCTGCAACTGGTCCCGCGCTTCCGCATAATCTGCCAGCCGTTCCAGCACCCAGGCAAGTTTGCCGCTCTTTTCTCCGGCAGCAACCAAGGCTGGAAACAATGCCGGAAAATCTCGAGGGAAAAGCATCAATGCCTGAGCCAAGGGAGCCCCCCCCAAAACTTCAGCGCGAATCGCCAATAACCTTTGGCGCACCGCTTCTCGCCCCGCTTCTGCTGCTACCCCAGCCAGCGCCTCATCCAGCGGCACTCCTCCGCCCAGCAACACCGCCAACTGTCGAATCACCATCACCCGTTCCCGACCCGATAACCGACGCGGAGCCCATAAGACAGCTTTCCCTAGAGAAACGTTTTCTTCGCGCAGCACCACCGGAACCAATCCTCGGGATCTCAGCAAACCCCGTGCCTGGCGGACTGACTCAGCTTCGATCAGCCCCTTTTCAGATCGGCCTGACGGATCATAGGCCTCGAATCGAAAGTTCGACATGAATCAACCATCTCCCGTCACACGCAACAATTCTTCCAGGGTAGTCTGTCCCTGCTCTACCCAGCGATCCCCATCTTGACGCAGAAAACGCATGCCCTGAGCCACAGCCTGATCCTTCAAGGCAGATTCCGCTGCCTGCGCATGAATCAATTGCTGTAATGGCTCAGTCACTTCGAGCAACTCATAAATCCCCATACGCCCCTGATAGCCACTTTTACCACAGGTTTCGCACTCTGCAGCATGCTCGGGACCCCCGCATACGGCACAGCAACGCCGAACCAAACGCTGACCCAATACTCCCAGTAATGAACTGGACAACAGGTAAGGTTCAATCCCCATGTCGAGCAAGCGCGTCACCGCACTGACGGCATCATTGGTATGCAGGGTAGCCAACACCAAATGTCCGGTCAGGCTCGCCTGAACCGCAATTTGAGCGGTTTCGCCATCGCGGATTTCGCCGATCATGATGACATCAGGATCCTGACGCAAAATGGAGCGCAGCGCACGAGCAAAGGTAAGGTCAATACGAGCATTGACAGGTGTCTGTCCAATGCCATCCAGGTGATACTCGATGGGGTCCTCGACCGTCAATATGTTGGTAGTTTGACGATCCAGACGTAGCAGCGTGGCATACAGCGTAGTGCTTTTCCCGCTCCCAGTAGGACCGGTCACCAGCACGATTCCATGGGGACGATGTACCAGACGATCAAAACGAACCAAGGTATCTGGTGCCATCCCCAATCGACTCAAGTCAAGCCGTCCCAGATCCTTTTCCAGCAAACGCAATACCGCACGCTCCCCATGGCCCGTGGGCAGGGTGGAAACACGCACATCCACCGCACGCCCCGCCACTTTAAGGGCAATTCTTCCATCCTGGGGCAAACGTTTTTCCGCAATGTCTAATTGCGCCATGATCTTGAGGCGAGAGATCAAAGCAGCATGTAGTGCCCTTTTGAGTTGAACCACTTCGCGCAAGGTTCCGTCCACCCGAAAACGCACCTGACATTCCCGTTCTGCCGCCTCGATATGGATATCAGAAGCTCCTTCACGCGCCGCTTGTGCCAGCAAGGCATTGAGCATACGAATGATAGGAGCGTCATCCTTGGCTTCGAGCAAATCCTCCACCTCGGGCAAGTCCTGTAACAAGCGGGAAAGATCCGTCTCATCTTCCACTTCCCCTGCCACCAATGCCACCTCTCCCTGCTGGGCATGGTAGGCTGTAGCCCAAGCCTGCTGCCACGATTCGGTCTCCAGCATCACCCAGTGAATGGCGCCAAAACGCCGTCCCACCTCGGTCAATCCAGACCTGCAGGTATCTTTATGAATCCATACCTCCGTCACCCCACCGTGTTGCCCTGCCACCAGAATGCCCTGGTCGCGTGCAAAAGCAAAGGGCAGGAGTCGCCCAGCCCCCCGTGTCCGCGGGGGGGGGTCTACCTGTTCTGGCGCTGAGGTCGCGTTCATGGGCCTGAAGCAGGAAGCCTCGCGTCCGAAGCACTCCCCGGCAAAGGAATGGCAGTGGGGATGGTCGAAGCATGCAGCGGATCCACGAAAGGAGCGCCCGAACCCCGCGCCGAGGTCAACGGAGTCAAGGTTTCGTTGGACAAGACCCGGATATTCACCGGTTCGTTGTTCCGTATCCCCTGTGTCCATTCATAGCGATCGTTGGTCAGGGCATCGCTTTGTTCCGCCGTACGAATCACATAGGGCCGCAGAAACAGCATCAGGTTATCTTTGATCCGTGCTTTCCCTTCGTAACGAAACATCCACCCAAGATAAGGGATATCAGCCAGCCAAGGAGTCTTTTCCATGGAATCGGAATAACTGTCTGACAGAAGCCCGCCCAATACGATCAACTGCCCGTCCTGAACCAACACGCTGGAATCCACCGAACGCTTGTTATAGGTTGGTCCATTGACATTGTTCAGGGTGGAGGCATCCACCGTGGAGGACTCTTCGTAAATCTGCAGTTTGACCAACCCCCCCTCGGAAATCTGGGGCCGAATCCGCAGGGTCAACCCCACATCCTTGCGATCCACCGTGGTGAAGGGATTAACTGTCCCAGTAATACCGGTCTGGGCATAGGAACCCGTGACAAAGGGAATATTTTGAGCGATGATGATCTGCGCGGTTTCATTGTCCAGAGTCAATAAATTCGGTGTAGACAAAACATTCACCCCACTGATGAGACTCACGGCCCGCACCAGAGCCGCCATTCCCATAACCCCGTTGAAACTGTGGAGAATCGCCAGATTAGTACCCGCTGCCGGAGTCACCAACGGGGCCGTGCTACCTGCGCCCAAATTAAGTAAACTATTGGTCTGAGATCCCAAGGTTACGATATTGCCACCCGCATTGGCCGTATTGAAATTGGTACCGGCAAACCCCTGGGTTGACCCCCCCCCCAACAAACCCTGCAATTGCGTCCCAAACTCTTCCGTCTTGTTGTCGGAAACCTCAACGATCATGGATTCCACATAGATTTGAGGGCGGCGCGCATCCAGACGATCTATGACCTCACGCAAGTTGCGATATACCCGTTCGTTGGCGGTAATGATCAGGGAATTGGTCGCAGCATCGGCTTGAATCATCCCTGCAGGCAAACTCCCCCCAGAGCCTCCCGCACTGGCGCTCGTCGCATTGCTCTGGCCACTGCCCGCAGCAGAAAATGCCGGACCTGTCGCAGACGTTCCTGAAGACGAGGCCGCCCCCCCCATTGCCGTAGATGAGGTTGCGGAGCCCTGGGAAGTTCCCGAAGTTCCCGTCGACCCACCGGTGGTACTGTTCCCGCCGAAGGGACTGCCCTGACTCGAAAATGCAGTATCCGAGGCCGAAGAAGTCAATGCACCCGTGTCTGCGGTCACAATCCCACGCAGAGTTTTGGCCAGTTTGACGGCTTCAGCATTGCGCAACGAAATCACCCAAATATTCCCCGGCTGCACTGTGGGTGTATCGAGTTTGCCGATCAAAACCCGCAGCTGCTCCGCGCGGGTTTCCGTAGAAGCTCGAAGAATCAAGCTGTTGGTGCGAGGTTCGGGTACCGCCACCGCCTTCAGGTTGGAATCCCCCCCCGCTCCGGGTTCAGCCAAGCGATTGACCAGAGCAGCCAGATCTATGGCCAATGCATGATGCAAAGGAATCACCTCAGCCTCTCCCACGGCTGGCATATCGATGGAGTCGATCAGACGCCCGATGCGCTGCATATTCTCTGCGTAATCGGTAATCACCAGCGTGTTATTCCCCGGATATGCAGTAATGGTATTGTTCGGTGCAATCAAAGGGCGAAGCACCGGCACCAGATTATTGGCGGACTCATACTTGAGGTGAAACACACGGGTGACCACTTGATCACCACTCGGCGTGGGTTCCGCCCCCCCTCCCAGACCGCGGGCATCCACAGAGACTTTCCCCCCCTGAACTTTGGCATCGGCTTCCGGAACCACGCGATAAGACCCCTGGCTCTCTACCAAAGAAAACCCCTGCATCCTCAGGCTGGCCGCCAACTCATTCAACGCTTCAGCTGCCGTCACCGGTCGATCGCTGGCCAACGTCAGGGTTCCTTTGACCCGAGGGTCCACCAGAATGGTAACGGCGGCCGCTTCACCTACCGCCTTGATCACCCCTTCCATATCAGCATTGACAAAATTCAGTGTCATCAAAGTTGGCTGCGCCAAAGGCTGAGGCCCCCCCGGTCCAGCCAAAACCCTATCAGCCATCACCAGACAAAACCAACCCACCAAGAGGCACTGTACAAATTTACGATTCGGGGCTCTCATTCTGCCTATTCCTCAATGACTCCATTCAAGACGTACTCCCTCTCCTTCAGGTTTCCCGAGAATACTCAAAAAACCCGATAGTAGAACCCGATCTTCCGGATCAACAGCCGCATGCCCAATAAAGTGAAAATGCCCTGCACTCTCCTCCCCATGCCCTTGCAAACGCAATGGACCCTGGTGGGTCACCAGAGTCATATGCCCCCCAGTTTGCCCCCCCATGAGACGAACCTCATAATCCCCCAACGGGGAAAGGGGAGCCATAGGAGTGCCCGCATGCATCCATATTCCATCCACTGTCCAGGGTGCCTGCCATCCCTGCCCGTTCCAGCGTGCTGCTCCCCAATGAAGATCGACTAGACCAGAAGGGTGCAAAGTAGTGAACGGAGACCCCAAACCATCCAGCAATGCGGCCGGGAATTCTGCCTGACCAGGCTGCCATTCTCCTTGGCCCCAGCGCCATTGTCCTGAAAAATCCAAATGGGATTGAACATCCGCCTGATGCAATGACCATCGAAGCCCTCCCCAAACCGGTTGTAGCCGCCATTCTACTCTTCCCGGCCAGTGCACCGTTTGCGAATTGCCCAGCCAGTTAACTTCGGCAGAACCTTGCCACAGGGTGCCGGTTTCATTACTCAGTTTCAAATGCCCCTCACTCCAGCCGAGCAACTTGACGGAAAACCACGTTGCTGGAAAATTGATCAGGAAAACCCCACAAAAAAGCATCCATCCCAGAAAAAGTCTCTTCATTTCCGTACACCCAGCAGAAATCGGACATCGAAGTGGTCACTCTGCCGTTCGATGTCTGCCTCACGAACTTCCCATCCCGCCTGACCAGCCGCTCTGTCGAGGGCTTGCAGTACGGAAGTCAGCTCTTTGCCTTGCCAGTGCAAAGCGATCTCGTTGTCCTGCGCATGAACCTCCATACCTGGAAAGGTAATGGTCAGCTGTCGAATCGCTGCTTCTCCCGTGCTACCAACTCCCGGCTTGCCACCGACGGGAGACAACGGTATGTCTTGGAGCTGTTCCACTGCGGCACGCAGTTCAGGCAATTGTCCTGTCAGCGTTTCCACCCCCTCATCCGCCCATTGCCAGACCTGCACCAGCACAGCCAATACCAGCACCAACCCCAGAAAAGCCAATAAACCCTGTTCACGAGGTTGGCGTTGACCCCAAAGGGAAATCAGCAAATGTGACACAGCGCGCATCCAGTTCATGGTTGTCGCTCCTCCAGCACCCAGGTCTCTTTATCTCGGGCATGCCAGCGCAATCCACGGCGTTGTGCCTCGTCTACCAAAGCTCCCGGTTCAGTGCCTGGAGCGAATCGTACTTCCATTCGATGATCCCGAAAGTGCCAGGCCACAGGGGTCAAAGAGGAATGATGCGCCATCAATTCGGTCAGTTCGCTGCTCAGATGAACGAAGTCTCCCTGCAAACCCTTAGCCCCTGATGACATCCATCGTTGCTGATGAACCCAAGCGTCCAGAGAATCCTCTGCCACCAACGCTCCGCCATGGAGCTGAACCTCACTTTGCTCCTCGCCGCGCAAGACGTGATACTCCCAGCCCAATCGCGCCCACTGGGAAAATACCCCAAAATACGTCACTAGCAATAATCCCGCCATGGCATATCCTACGCCACGCCACACTCGCCACCATTGTTGAAAGCCCCGGGAGGCCCAGTCAAACTGGCACAGATCGATCCCTCCCTCGTCTGGTCGCGAGTGCGTCAACCACTGTTCCTGAGTCATCTCCACTCGCGTCAAACCCGCGCACCAAGGCAAACGATCCAATGCTTCATGGGTGCCGCCTCTCAGGCCGCCCCCCCTCCCCTGAAGATCGCACCAGCCGTGCGCCGTGCCATCATCCAGAGCTTCGAGGGTCGGAAATCGCCAACTTCCGGTCTGACCCCGGTCCAACCAATCCTGCGCCGGATGGATTCTGATGACACTGGCCCGATCCACGAAGGCTCCGTGAATGAAGGCCATCCACGCCCGATCCATAACTGCCACGTGAAACTGGTCGAGAATCTTTTCCGAAAGGGCAAAATGCAGCTCTTCCACTGCGCCCAGCAAGGCTGGTTCAAGTACATTGGGCAACGCCTCTCGCCATTGTCCTCGGGGAATCGCCTCGAGCCAGGCGGCATCGGTTTCAAGCACGGTGACATCGCACGGGGGCAGGATCAGTTCCCAAACCTCCACCATGGGCAGTTGTTCGGGCAAAGCCACCCCCGAGCGCACCACCGCTTCCCCCGCCATCACACAAAATGGTAATGGAATCCACTGCCACTCACTGGCAGGAAGCACCAATGGTTTGAGGGGGAGAAGCACGCGGCCAATTAATTTTCCTTTCATCCGCCCCCCTCCGACTGCCCCCATCCCACGGTCCAACCTTGCTGCTCATGAATCACCTGGGTCTCTTGCCCTACTCCCTGGTGACGGGCTACCAATGCCTGCCTACGCTGCACCGCTTCTGACCGGCGCAACTCCTCCAATACAAAAAAATAATCGGACCCGACCCCCAACAAACCGACTGAAACACTTGGCAATTCGGGCAGAGCTGCGTTGAGACGACGCTGGAGATCTGCCATGTCGACAAAAAAATTCTGTTGCCGACCCTGTATCACCACATTCAACCGAGCCGGATCCACCCCCAGCATGGCCCCCAGCACTGTGGCTGAAGCAGTATTGGCATTCACGGTCGTAGGTCTGGGCAAAATGACGATGACATCATTCAGTCGTTTCAGCGTCATGGGATCGGCATCTGGAAACCAGGCAGAGAGTTCACTGACGCTGCCTAACGGCATCGGCGCCTCCAGACGGGCGCGCTCATTCCACGGTGATGCACCGCCACCGGATAAGCCACTGCCTTGGTGATTGGGAGCAGGATCAAAACGACTGGTCAGCACCCGTTGGGCAATGCTGCTTGCCTGTGCGGGATCCAAACCCAGCGCTGTCAACAGACGCTGAAAAGCCTCCAGCGCCTTGGTATCGATTTCTGTTGCCGCCACCCACCCCCGATCCCCTTGAGGGTTCCGTACTTTGACCAGAGACATGAGATTGAAGCGCCCTTGAGCGTCGATGATGCGCCCTGTCAAGCGGCTGTCGAATGAGTCCTCTCCCAGGACCTTGGATAAGGGAATATCACTGATGGGCAAAGCCCAGACTTCTCCCAAATGATCCACTGCCCCCGTTACGCGCAGATCATCCCGCAGAATGAGACGGGCCCAGTCCAGGGCACCTTCTCCCATTTGTTCGGTCTGATCTCGAACGCGTTGGTTTTCGAGCAGGCGCATCCGGCGCTGTTCGCCGCGCATCATGCCCCCCGCCAGCACAGCCACCAACACAGCCAACAGCAAAGCCATGAGCAGGGCGGCACCACGGTCCCGTGCCATCGCCCTCAGTCCTGCCCCGTGAGGCAAACCTGGCGCAAGGGAATCTCTGTCCCTGCCAAAGGAATAGCCAGTTCCATGCCCCGAATCAGGGTTCCTGGCGCAGTTGCTACTGCCGTTGCCCAGCCTGTATCAGACCACACGCGCGCCTGCAAGCCGATGCTTCCCGGTACGGTCAGTTCGCCCACCTTCCCGGTCAGTTCCCCTCCTTGAACCAAAGCCTGCCAATCCGCTTCCCAATCACCGCGATTCTGGAACGGGCCACGATCGAGTCGTTTCAATCCCCCCCCCGCATACACATAACCGATGCGATGGACTCCATCCTCAGCTTGAACCAACCAGGCAATCTGGTTTTCCCCAATCTGTACTGGAGGTCCATCACGCCATTGATCTGGGGGCAATAATCCCTGACAATCATGGCGCCATTGATTAAAAAAATATTGAGTCTCTTCCAACGCGTCTCCACGGGATTTCAATATCGTCTGGGTGCGTGTCAGGGATTCCAGAACGCGCCAGGACATGATCGCCATCAATGAAACCAGCAACGCCACGACCATCACTTCCACTAGGGTAAACCCGCGCATCTAGAGTACCTGCGCCGGATTATCCGGGATCACGGTGATGACATGAGCCAGCACGGGCGCCTCACCTTCCTGAGTCACCCCCACTTCCACCCGGCGAAAAGAAGGATTAGGCGTATCGGTGACCACTTGGTGACAAACGAAACGATAACGCCCTTGGGCACAGGAAAAATCCTGACTGCCGATTCCCGGCCAACTCCGTGCCAAGCGCAATTCATCCAAGGCGTTGACCGCGCTCCATTGTGCCGCCAATCTGGCGGGAACAGCCTCCCCCACCCGGGTGGCTCCACCTAATGTGCGCATCCCTGCGCCCAAAGACAACGCCATGATGAACAAAGCCACGAGCACTTCGAGCAAAGAAAAACCCTGTTCAAGGTTCCCAGTTGCCGATGTCCGCATCGTTATCCTTCCCTCCCGGTTGTCCATCTGCCCCCAGACTCCATACATCGATTTCCCCATGCTGCCCCGGATTGGCGTACTGGTACGGGTGCCCCCATGGATCCTTAGGCAAGTTGTCCAAGGTCTGCATCCATCCCGAGGGAACGGGATCCTGCGCCGGTTGCTTGACCAATGCCGCTAGTCCCTGTTCCGAAGTAGGATAGCGCCCCACATCAAGTCGGTATAGCTTCAGCGCTTGCATCAAACTGGCGATATCCTGTCGAGCCGCCAACTTGCGTGCCTGATCAGGCCGATTCATCACACGCGGCACGATCATCCCCGCCAAAATCGCAATGATCACCATCACCACCATGATTTCGATCAGGGTGAACCCTCGCTCACCGCCACCGTACCTCCCCTGCCGTCCCTCAACACTCGCTTTACTCACGCCCCAACCTCCTACCGTTCTAGCTTACCGCCGAAACCTACCAGACCTGCCCGAAGAACACAAGAACCCATTTTTCCATAACCAATGTTCCACCCCCGCAGTATCTCCGGATACGCGGTCAAGCACAACCATTCGCGGACCCAACGCCACAGCAAAACACCGAATCCGTCTTTATAAGTCCTGATTTCCAGACTTTTAATGGGGTAGAATAGGATCTTATGAAACCCATTTACGCCTTAAACTCCCCACGGTTTTCCCGCCTTCTGACAGAAACTCCTCGCGTGTTGCAGTGGGTGGTCTGGGGCGTGTCCGCAGGAGTATCAGGTTATTGGGCCAGTCAGTTGCTGGCACCGGCACCCCATCTCATGGCGCGCCCAGCCGCTGTTGCCGATCCCGCTCCGTCACACTGGATAGGTCTGTTTGCCGTACCAGAGAGCCATGTCACGGTCCAACTTCGCGGACTCGTGGCTGCAGACGAAGGGAGCGCCGGAGGAATTGCTCTGCTGGCCGTGGACAACGGCCCAACCCGAGCCTACCGAGTAGGACGAGAAATCGCACCGGGAGTCGTGCTACAGCATGTGGGCCAGCATGACGTGACCCTCACCCGCCACTCGGGAGACGAAACCCTGACGCTGGTTTCCCCTCCCCCTGCTAAGGGGATCACATTTGGCCCGCCTCGCCCTCATTGACCGCGGGCGCGGTCTGGCCATCGCCATGATGGTGGTGTTCCATGGTTGTTATGATTCCACCTATTTTGGTTTCACCCACTTTGATATGCTGGGTTCGCCCTTCTGGACCACTTGGCGCACCCTGATTGTCACCCTTTTCGTCTTCCTGTCTGGAATCAGTTTGACCCTCGGGCGCCAGGCGGCACCCTCGCGGGTCCGCCTCCGTCTCGTCAAACTGGGCGCAAGCGCCCTACTGGTGAGTGCCGTTACCGCCGTATTGTTTGGGGCCCGCTGGATTTACTTTGGAGTCCTGCACTTTTATTTCCTGGCCACCCTGATCACACGACGATGGCTGGGTTTCCCAAAATTACTCGGCTTGGCTGGAATTTTACTCCTTGGAGTAGGACAACTGGGATGGACTTCCATGGACCCACGCTGGCTCAACTGGATTGGGCTGGCTGCAGACAAACCGGCCACCGAGGACTACGCCCCCTTGCTCCCCTGGCTGGGGGTACTGTGGATCGGCGTCTGGATGGGCAATCATCCGCTGCTGCACAGCCTGTCCAAGCAGGCGAAACCCCCTGGGCACCTGGGGGATCGTGCATTGCAAGGAATGGGACGACACGGCTTGCTGATATATCTGATTCACCAACCCATCCTGTTTGGCCTGTTCACTGCCTTACGAGCCCTGCAAGGATAAGTTTCAGTCTTCGCTCTGACGCCGACTGCCCAGCCAGCCAATCACGGCGAGAAAGACCAGACCCATTCCGATGAGCAGTATGCCACTGACTTCTGCCCAGTGAAAACCCTCACCGGTCACCCAACGAGACGACAGAATCGCCACCACTGGAGTGCCGAGGACCGACAGACTGGCTTCCCAGGCGGGAACACGATCCAGAATGTATAACCAGAGCCACCAACATAAGGCCGTGCTGGCCAAGGACATGAAGGCTAGAATTTCTCCATAGGATAGGGTCCAGTGAGTGGCATGTTCGGGCACCAGAGTAGCAGCCACCACCAGAGGAATGGCTCCCATGGCCATTTGCCACGCCGTCAGATTGAGCAGGTCTACCGCGTGTCGCTGACGCAAACGTTTCACCAGTATGGTCCCGATGGCCCAGCATAGGGCGGCCAACAGCCCCAGACATTTGCTCAACAGACTGGTATGCATTTCCCATGGTTCGATGATCAGAAGCAAACCCGCCAAGGTTAGCCCCGCCGCAATCCATTGGGCCCCCTTCACCGGTTCACGCAGCACCAACCCTGAAAGCAGCAAAGTCCAAATGGGCATGGTAAAGATGAGCACCGCAGTTTTACCCGGCCCTCCCGTCACCAGCGCCCAGGTTTGAAACAGCATGAATCCTGACACCTGAATCAAACCGATCACCAAGGTTTCCCGGGGCAATTGCCAGCGCCAGGAACGCCCCGTCAGGGGTAACAAAGCCAGCAAAGCCAATCCCCCCAGCACCGCCCGTTGCGCCGCAAAGTGCAACGGGCCGGCATAGCTCAACCCTTCCTTGGCCGCCACCCAGCTATAGCCCCAAGTCAGGGAAAGCACCACCAGACCTAGCACAGGCCCCCATTCACGGGAAGATTTCACGTTCGACCACTCCAAAAGAACGGGCCCGCCCCCGAAGGTCGGGCCCAATTTGGTAGTGTACTTGGAAATGGCGCGAATTTCAGCGCCACAGAATTTATGACGCTTTGGCGCAACGATCCTGCATCTGCTGACTCAAGGACACCAGAAATTGCAGAGACTGCTGAGTTTCCCCATTGGTCATGAGTTGCCACAAATTCCCAATCCCCCCTGCAGTCGGGGTGACTTTGGATTTGGTCGCAGCGCTTTCCAGACACGTCAACAAACCCGCCACCATGTCTAACTTATCCAGCAACACAGGTAAGGTGTTGGCAATTTTTTCCAGGGCGCCCGTAGATTCGAGCTGCTCCAGCATCTGCACCAAGCGTCCTGCCCCCCCACGATTGAGACGATCCAGCAGAGACAATCCCTCTCCCATGGTTTCAGCCAGACGCCCCACCATTTCATCGGTGAGGGCATCCTGAGCCGACTGATAAACCCGTGCCAACTGGGATATCCGTTCCAGATCACCGTTATGGACCATGTCAGCAATCAGCGGTATGGCCTGGGCCAGTCCTGAACGACTGGCCCGATCTACCAAGTCCAGACCTTCACCGCAAAATCCAGCCAGACGACTGACCATATCATCGGTCAGTGAGTCCCGCGCCGCCTCCACTAAGCGTTCTACCTCATGAGATGGGGCTAGCCCTGCTTCTTTAAGTTCTGTGGTCATGTCATTCCCCCCTCACAGAAGTCCACGGGCGGATACCCAGTAGAGCTTGTTATATGCCATTTTGAACCAATGGACCGCCTTGGTGGGGGCCTTGGGATCAGGCGGAGTCTGGTAATTGAACATGGCGTAGGTCGCCCGGTCCTTACCTGCTTCGATAAAACAGAATACCTTACCATCGTACTCACGTACCGGAGTTCCCATTTTTACCATGGCGGCGATGTTTTCACCCAAGGTATCCGCTTCGAAGTGAGCCGTAGAACCGGCTTTGCTGATGGGAATATTGGTGGTATCGCCCAGTACAAAGACATTTTCTCGCCCTTCCATATTCAGTTTGGTGCGGTTGGTGGGAATCCAGCCGTTCTGCCCCAACTTATTCTGCTCCACCACTTCCATCCCGCGGTGGGCGGGGATGGTAATCAGCAAATCGTAGGGCACTTCCCCGCCCTCTTCACTGCGAACCACTTTTTTATCACCGTCCACTTCCTTCATATTGAAGAAGGTTTCGTAAGTGATGCCCAACCGATCCATTTCAGGAGCGGCCCATTTGGCCACGTTTTCGAGACTGTGAACCCGATTTATGGGGTAGGTGTAGTGCAACTGTACTTTATCGCTCATGCCCCGATCTTTGAAATAATCATGGAGCATGAAGGTGATTTCGAGAGGAGCCATAGGGCATTTATGGGGAACACCCACGGCAATCACCACTTTACCCCCTTCAAAAGATTGGAGTCGTTTGAACATCTTGAGGGCAGAAGCCTCGGTATAGAAGGTCTCGGCATGTTCTGCCAGACCAGGAATCCCTTCTGGATACATGCGCGAACCCGTAGCAATCACCATCAGGTCATAAGTATGCACTTTGCCGCTCTTGGTCTTGACCTGATTGGCATCGAGATGAAATTCTTCTACCGGATCCACATGAAAAAGGATACTGGGTTCCAGCAAACCGGCCTGATCACGGTACAGTTCATCTGGAGTCATGCGACCCACCGCAAGATACAGCAAACCAGGTTGATACATATGCTTGTCCGAAGCAGACAGCATCGTGATCTGCGCTTTACCTGATTTCAATTCCTGAACCAGACGACGCGCCAGATTGTTTGCCAAAATGGTCCCTCCCATACCCCCACCAACAATCAGAATCTTCATCTCTTCCTCCAATTATCTCTATGATTTTAAGTACACACGACGAACTTACTGGTGTTGATTGTGAGCCCCCACGCCCCGTCAAATTCTTGGGATACCTAATCGGTCACTCCCTACTTGGCCTTGCGTACCACAATGTGCCATACCCCGCCATCTTCGCTGCTGGAGACAAACTCGTGCCCGACTTTGCGCACCCATTCTGGAATGTCATTGGCCGAACCCTTGTCGGTAGATAACACCTCCAACTCGTCACCCACTTGCGACTCCTTCAAAGCCACAATCAATTCCATCAGTGGCCCTGGGCAGAAACTCCCCTTACCATCCACAATTTTTCTTTCTGCCATTCTGTATTCTCCTGAGTATATTGTCCGCACTTCCTGCCTGAATCATTTTGCGCCGGCTCAAAAAGTCCAGATCTGTCCATTCTGAGCATCGCTCAAAAATTTGGTCAACCCAGTAGGTTCAGCCAGATAGCTTTCCAGATCTGCCGACTCCAGCCCCAATACATCCATGGCCATGGAGCAGGGGAAAACTTTCGCATCTCCCAGCGCCACAGCTTGTTCAATGAGCATTTTGAATTCAGGAATTTTTTTGGTACGCATCAATTCCCCTATGGGCCCTTCATGAGGTGCCACGACAGAGGCTCCCCGAGTAAAATAGGACAGGGCATTCATGGACAAAAACACCAGCACTTCCTGACCACTGACAGCTGCCACTGACGCCACCATAGCAGCCATTTGCAGCCGTTCCAAAGACCCTGAGACCACCACCACGCACGCTTTTTGACCGGCCATCGCATCCCCCGTTCTGCCATGTTGATCGAATCACGATGTCATCAATAGCACACAACGTCAAGCCACCCAAATGGGGTAACCCCCCCTCAATATTTCTTGAAAAGGTCACCCACGCCACGGTGAAATCGTCTCACACTCCCGTGGTCGATTCAGGGATGACCCAATCATGCGCCAAAATCTGACCCACGGTCATAAAGGAACCGCACACCACCACCCGATCCTCGGGAGCTGCCTCACGGCACGCTTGGTCAAAAGCCTGGAGAGGGGAATCGTGAAAGGACACGGGCGCACGCACTGTGGCCAGGAAAGGCACCAATTGTTCTCGGGAAGCTCCCCGCTCCATGGTCAGCGCCGCCGCATACCATCGATCGGTTTCCCTATCAAGGCAGTTCACTACCCCCTGGATATCTTTATCCTGCAACATCCCGAATACCAGCCGGGTTTTTCCGGCGCAGGAGTGTTGCCGCAGATTTGCCGCCAGTTCGGTGGCAGCATGGGGATTATGGGCCACATCGAGAATCACCTGCGGAGCCGAACCAAAAACCTGAAAGCGTCCAGCCAAAGTCACCTGCGACAAACCCTCACGACACGCCTCCGGCGTCACCGGGATCCTTTCTTTCAGGCGCCATAACCCTGCCAGCGCCAGGGCCGCATTGCGGGTTTGAAAAGCGCCTGCCAACCGCGGTGGGGGAAAGGGACCCCAGGTTTCTCCAGGAATCCTCAGCACCCACTCCCCCAGCACGGTTGCCTCCACGCCAAAATCCCGCCCCCAACACCACAACGGAACGCCCAACTTATCCGCATGCTCCAGAATGCTCGCAGGAGGATCAGGATCGGCGCAGAGTGCCACACTCCCTTCCCGAAAAATCCCCGCTTTCTCGGCCCCAATGGCCTCGCGCGTGGACCCCAACCAGGCCTCGTGATCCAGAGCAATACTGGTGATCAGCGCACAGTCTGGAGCGAATACATTGACCGCATCGAGTCGCCCGCCCAGCCCCACCTCCAACACAGCCACATCGACTTCTTGCTCGATAAAAATCAGCATGGCCGCCAGAGTACCAAATTCGAAAAGGGTCAGACTCACCCCTTGACGCGCCGCCTCAATACGCTCAAAAGCGCGACACAAAACCCCATCGTCTACCCCTTGACCCTCAAGGGCGATGCGTTCGTTGTAGCGCACCAGATGGGGCGAGGTGTAGGTCCCCACGCGATACCCTGCCGCCTTCAGCACAGCAGTGAGGGTGGCACAGGTGGAACCCTTGCCATTGGTCCCAGCCACCATAAACACAGGAAAGGACGGAAACAGGCCCAAAGCGTCACGCACCCGCGACACCCGTTCCAGCCCCAACTCCATGACCTGGGAATGGAGCCGAGCCTGCCAATCGAGCCATTGCTCCAGAGTCCGAGTTTCAGCCATGCTCAAAAAAGACCACTGATTCGTCCCTGGGCATCGATATCCACGGATTCGGCCGCAGGAACCTTGGGTAAGCCCGGCATGGTCATCATATCGCCACAGATCGCCACCACAAAACCTGCTCCTCGGGCAAGGCGCACTTCACGTACGGTGATGGTATGTCCTTCAGGCGCCCCACGCACGGAGGGATCAGCGCTGAAGGAAGATTGGGTTTTGGCCATGCACACCGGAAAATGACCAAATTCCTCATTCCAGGCAGTCAACTGACGCAACACTGCTGGAGGAAACGATACCTGGCCTGCCCGATAGATCTTTTGTGCCACCGCTGTGATCTTATCTACCAAAGAAGCCGTGGCGGGATAGACGAACTGTGGAATAGCGGGAGCGGGACAACGCTCCACCTGCGCTACCACGGCCCGGGCCAATTCTTCCGCCCCTGCGCCACCCTCAGCCCAATGACGGGCTACCACGAAAGGAACACCCAACGTCTCTAGCCGGTTTTTCAACCATGAGACCTCAGCTGGCGTGTCAAAGGTGAAGTGATTCAGGGAGACCACACAGGGCAAGCGGTAATGATCGCGAATATTCTCCAAATGACGTGCAAGATTGACCCAACCCCGTTCCAAAGCCGCCACATCTTCCTGGTTGAGCTGGGCCTTATCCACCCCGCCGTGATACTTCAAGGCGCGGATCGTCGCCACCAAAACCACCACTGCAGGACTCAACCCTGCCAGTCGACATTTGATATCGATGAATTTCTCCGCTCCCAAGTCGGCTCCAAACCCCGCCTCGGTCACCACAAAATCCGCCAGTTTCAACCCCGCCCGAGTAGCGATCACCGAATTGCATCCATGAGCAATATTGGCAAAGGGTCCGCCATGAATCAAGGCCGGATTGTTTTCCAAAGTCTGTACCAGATTCGGTTTGATGGCATCCTTGAGCAAGGTGGCCATGGCGCCCTGGGCCTTGAGATCACAGGCATGAATGGGTTGACGCTGGCCCACCGTATAGCCCACCACAATACGTCCCAAGCGCGTTTTCAGATCTTCCAGAGAAGTGGCCAAACACAGAATGGCCATAACTTCGGAAGCCACCACGATATCAAACCCATCCTCCCGAGAAAATCCATTGGCCACCCCGCCCAAGCCCACCACAATTTTGCGCAGGGCCCGATCGTTCATATCCATTACCCTTTTCCAGGTAATCAGACGGGTATCAAAACCCAAGACATTCCCTTGATGAATATGATTGTCGATCAACGCGGATAATAAATTGTGCGCCGCTGCGATGGCGTGAAAATCCCCTGTGAAATGCAGGTTGATGTCTTCCATGGGAACGATCTGCGCATGCCCTCCGCCTGCTGCGCCTCCCTTTACCCCGAAGACGGGTCCAAGGGAGGGTTCGCGCAGACAAATCATGGTTTTTTTGCCGATGCGGTTGAGAGCGTCTCCCAATCCTACCGTGGTGGTGGTTTTACCTTCTCCTGCCGGCGTTGGACTGATGGCAGTCACTAAAATCAAGTGCCCGTCGGGGCGGTCTTTCATTTCGTCCAAAGCGGCGAGGGAGATTTTGGCCTTGTAATGACCGTAAGGTTCCAGATGTTCGCTGGCAATCCCCAACCTTTCCTGTGCCAAATCCATTACCCGCTGCATGTGGGCTTGTTGTGCAATCTCAATATCTGACACGATTCCTGTCCTCTCCCTATCTTCATTCTTGGCAAAAAAGAAATTATCCCTCGCTTCAGCACTTTGGGGAAACTATTCGGCTTACCCACTCCCTGCGCGTTCAATCTCCCCCCAAAGGAGATCGACGGGTTGAGCCCTCGCTCCCTCCATGGACCCACAAGTGTTCAAAGAATTAAAATTGCCCTGAAATCATTGACATTAGTCAAGGTTGGACCGGTGACAATCAAATCTCCAAGGGCCAAGAAAAATCCATAGCCATCATTGTTGGCAAGATGATCTGCCGCACTCAACCCCAAGGACTGCGCCCGCATCCACGTATCAGGAGCCAGTATTGCACCGGCATTGTCTTCGGTCCCGTCAATTCCGTCCGTATCCCCTGCCATGGCATAAATCCCGTCGTCTCCGCGCAAGGCATGAACCAGGGACAGCAAAAACTCGGCGTTGCGCCCCCCTCGGCCTTTGCCTCGCACCGTTACCGTAGTTTCTCCTCCCGACAAGAGTACACACGGAGCTGCCACTGGTTGCCCATGACGACGCACTTGCCGCGCCATTCCAGCCATCACCACGGCCATCTCTCGTGCTTCGCCTTCAAGACTATCCCCCAGAATCAAGGGGGTAATACCCGCATTCAGCGCCACTTTTGCTGCCGCTTCCAGAGATTGCTGAGGCGTCGCAATGAGATGGGTGACGGCCGTGACCAAACGTGCATCTCCCGGTTTTGGGGTTTCATCCTGTGCCGCACACAAATGTGCATAAGCTGCGACCTGATCTTGCAGACCGTACTTTTCTACCACAGCACGAGCCTCGGCAAAGGTTGTGGGATCCGGCACCGTAGGTCCGGAGGCAATGATGGCCGGATCGTCCCCCGGCACATCGGAAATCAGCAGGGAAACCACGCGCGCCGGATAGCAAGCGGCCGCCAGCCGCCCGCCCTTAATGGCAGACAGATGTTTGCGCACACAATTCATTTCACCAATGGTGGCGCCACTGCGTAACAGCGCACGGTTCATGGCTTGCTTGTCGGCCAGGGTCAATCCCGGAGCTGGAGCCGCAAGCAAGGCGGATCCTCCTCCAGAAATCAGGCAAATCACCAGATCATCTGCCGTCAATCCTTGCACAGCCTGCAGAATGCGCGCGCTGGCATGCACCCCCGCCTGATCCGGCACCGGATGCGCCGCCTCCAAAACGGTGATGAATCGGGTGGGTACTTTGTGCCCATAACGGGTCACTACCACACCGTCAAGAGGACCTGGCCAATGCACCTCCAGAGCTTGTGCCATAGCCCCGGCAGCCTTGCCAGCGCCGACGACCACCGTGCGCCCCCGTGGCACCTCAGGAAGAAAACCGGGCAACCGCAGATGAGGATCGGCAGCCGCGACAGCGGCATCAAATAAATCCCGGAGCAAAGGTCGAGCAGAGTGGGTCATGATGGTATTATTTTTCACAGGCGAGGTTATAAATTTTCACATTACACCAAAAAACGTTAGAATGGTGAAGACTCGCCCTGAAAATCATCTCTCAATCTTGGAGGAATCCCCCGTGTTTGATTCAAGAAAACTTCTCGCCGACACCGATCCCGCTTTGTGGGACGCCATCCAAAAAGAATATCGCCGGCAGGAAGAACATATCGAGCTCATCGCTTCCGAAAATTACACCAGCCCAGCGGTATTACAGGCCCAAGGCTCGGTATTGACCAACAAATATGCAGAAGGTTACCCCGGCAAACGCTACTACGGTGGCTGTGAATTTGTGGATATCGCCGAACAACTGGCATTGGATCGCGTCAAACAACTTTTCGGCGCCGAATATGCCAATGTTCAACCCCATTCCGGCTCCCAGGCCAATGCCGCCGTCTATATGGCCATGTTGCAACCGGGAGATACCATTCTGGGCATGTCCTTAGCCCATGGTGGCCATCTCACCCATGGAGCCAGCGTCAATTTCAGTGGAAAAATTTATCGCTCGGTGAGTTACGGCCTCCATCCGGAAACCGAACTGATCGACTACGACGAAGTGGAACGCCTGGCCCATGAACATAAACCCAAGATGATCGTGGCCGGCGCTTCAGCCTACTCCATGGTCATTGACTGGGCGCGCTTTCGGGCCATTGCCGACGCCGTGGGTGCCTATCTGATGGTGGATATGGCCCATTATGCCGGACTCATTGCTGCCGGCGAGTACCCCAGCCCCATGGGCATTGCGCATTTTGTCACCTCCACCACGCACAAGACCCTGCGCGGCCCTCGGGGTGGCATCATTCTGTCTTCTGCCGAATTTGAAAAACCCCTCAACTCCATGATTTTCCCAGGAATTCAGGGTGGCCCGCTGATGCATGTCATCGCTGGCAAAGCAACGGCCTTTAACGAAGCCCTGAAACCCGAATTCAAATCCTACCAACGACGCGTCAAAGCCAATGCCAGCGCTATGGCAGAAACCTTCAAGGAACGGGGTTTGCGCATTGTTTCTGGAGGTACCGAGAGCCATCTCTTCTTAATGGACTTGCGGGCACGCCAAATTACGGGGAAGGCCGCCGAAGCCGCACTGGGTCAGGTCAATATCACCGTCAACAAAAATGCCATTCCCAATGACCCAGAAAAGCCTTTCGTCACTTCCGGTATTCGCATTGGTTCTCCAGCCATGACCACCCGTGGGTTTGGTCACAATGAAGCGCGCAAAGTCGCTCACCTCATCAGCGATCTTTTAGAAGCTCCCGAAGACGCGGCAGTGCAAAAGCGCGTCATCGATGAAGTCGGCGTGTTATGCCAACGCCACCCCGTTTATCGCTGAGTACCAGTCTACAATTCATCATTTAGGAGTCGATTCATCATGGCAGGCCATAATTTTCTTTTCGTTCCCGGCCCCTCTAATGTTCCCAACCGCGTCCTGCGTGCTATGGCCGTGCCTATGGAAGATCACCGCTCGGTGAAATTTCCTCAATTGACGCGGGAAATATTGGCGGGATTAAAGCGCATCTTCAAGACAGAAACCGCAAGCCCCATTCTCTTTCCATCTTCTGGCACAGGATGCTGGGAAGCCGCCCTGACCAATTGCCTGAATCCCGGAGACCGCGTTCTGGCTTCCCGTTTCGGGCAATTCAGTCACCTCTGGTGCGACATGGGTCAACGGCTGGGTTTTGACATGAATATTCTCGAAGTGGAGTGGGGCGAAGGAACTCCTACCGAGCGCTATCGTGCGGCCCTGGAAGCCGATACCGAACACCACATCAAAGCAGTGCTGGTGTGTCAGAATGAAACCGCCACCGGAGTAACCAGCGACATTGCCGCCATCCGTCAGGTGCTCAATGACACGGGGCACCCTGCCTTGCTCTTCGTAGATTCTGTCAGCGCCTTGGGGAGCATCGACTTTCGTATGGATGAATGGGGAGTGGATGTGTGTGTCGCGGGATCCCAAAAGGGGCTGATGCTGCCCGCCGGATTGGGAGTGACCTGCGTCAGCCAGAAAGCTCAGGAAGCCGCAAAAAACAGCCGCCACCCGCGCTGTTACTTTGATTACCAGGATATGATCAAAAGCAACGGTACGGGATATTTCCCCTACACTCCGTCCATCCCCATGCTCTATGGCCTCAAGGAATCCCTGACCATGATCGAGGAAGAGGGGTTGGAAAATGTCTTCGCACGCCACCGCTATTTGGCCGAAGGGGTCCGTGCCGCCGTACAACAGGGCTGGAAGTTATCCCTCTGTGCCAAATCTCCCCACTGGTACTCCGACTCTGTTTCAGCCATCGTGGTTCCAGAAGGATTCAATGCGGCACAGGTCATCGAACGCGCTTTCCGCCGTTATAACCTGGCCCTCGGCACAGGACTGTCAAAAGTTGCCGGTAAAGTGTTTCGTATCGGACATTTGGGCGACCTCAATGAACTGATGCTCATGGCGGCCATCGCTGGCGCCGAAATGTCCATGCTCGATTGTGGGATTCCAGTCACTCCAGGAAGTGGGGTTGCCGCCGCATCCGAATACTGGCGGACCCACCAAGCCCCCGCTGCTTTGGGAGGCATGGCATGAGTGGGAAAGTCGTTTTCCTCGACCGCGCCTCCCTCAAGGCGCGGGTGCGTTCCCCAGACTTCGCCTCTAGCTACGTGGAGTTCGATAAGACGGGAGCCGATGAAATCGTCGAACGCCTGCAGGGAGCCACGGTAGCCATCACTAACAAAGTCCCTCTGCGCGCTGACACCCTGCAGCAATTGCCTGATTTGAAGATGATTGCGGTGGCTGCCACAGGATACGACGTCATCGACATCCCTGCCTGCCAAGCCCGCGGCATTCGCGTGGCCAACATCCGCAACTATGCCGTCCATACCGTGCCGGAACACGCCTTTGCCCTGATTTTGGCGCTGCGCCGTAACCTGCTGGCGTACCGTCAGGATGTGGAATCTGGGGTCTGGCAGCGTTCCCCTCAATTCTGTTTTTTTGACCATCCCATCGGCGACCTGCATGGGGCAACTCTGGGAATTCTGGGAGAAGGGGTGCTGGGCCAAGGCACGGCACGGGTAGCTGAGCAAGGCTTTGGCATGCGCGTACTGTTTGCCGACCATACCCCACCCAAACGGGACGATGTCATATTTACCCCCTTTGAACAAGTGTTGGAAGAGGCCGATGTCCTTTCTCTTCACTGCCCCCTCACGGCAGATACCCGCAACATCATCGGCGCCAAGGAACTGCGGCGTATGAAGCCCACAGCTCTTCTCATCAACACCGCACGCGGTGGCCTAGTGGACGAGGCCGCCCTGATCCAGGCCCTGGACGAAGGATGGATTGCTGGGGCCGGATTTGATGTCCTGACCACCGAACCCCCCACCCAGGGACATCCCCTCCTCGATGTCCGCCGTCCCAACTTTATCCTGACCCCCCATGTCGCATGGGCTTCCGATGGTGCTATGCAATTTCTGGCAGATCAGTTGATCGATAATATCGAAGCATGGCAGCGGGGAACCCCGCAAAACCTAGTGATTTAACACGCGAGCAACTTTTCCATTCCCCCTTGATTTTGCCGTTGCAGGAGCAGGGGGGAGTCGTTTTTCTGTCCATCTCCTGTTATCATCGCGACATTCATTACAGGAGGTGTCATGGATATTCACGAATATCAGGCGAAGGAACTGCTGGCGCAGCATGGGGTGTCCATCCCCCGCGGAAAGGTGGTGTATAGCCCAGATGAAGCCGCCCACGCAGCCACCAGTCTGGGAGGCGAAGTCTGGGCGGTGAAGGCCCAGATCCACGCAGGGGGTCGCGGCAAGGCGGGGGGAGTAAAACTGTGTCACAGCCTCGCGGAAGTGTCCAAAGTAGCAAATGGGCTGTTGGGCAACACCCTTGTCACTCACCAAACCGGCCCTGAAGGAAAAATCGTCCAACGCTTGTATGTAGAAGCCGCCGAACCCTTCGATCGTGAAATTTATCTGGGCTTTGTCCTAGACCGTAAAGCTCAACGGATTCGACTCATCGCCTCCGCTCAGGGCGGTATGGAAATCGAGGAAATCGTCAAATCCCATCCTGAAGCTGTGCTCCAGGTGGAAGTGGAACCTGCCGTAGGATTGCAGCCTTTTCAGGCACGTGAACTTGCTTTTGGTTTGGGCAGACTGACCATGAAGCAGGTGCATCAATTCGTCACCCTGACCATGGGTTGTTATCGCGCCTTTCGGGATCTTGATGCCACCATGGTGGAAATCAATCCCCTGGTGGTCACCAAGGAAGGGAGACTGGTGGCCCTCGACGCCAAGATGTCCTTTGATGACAACGCCTTGTTCCGTCGTCCCGATCTTCATGAAATGCATGACCCCGCACAGGAAGATCCTCGCGAAGCCCAGGCACACCTCCATGGACTGAATTATGTCGGACTGTCAGGTGATATCGGCTGCATCATCAATGGTGCTGGCCTGGCCATGGCTACCATGGACATGATTAAGTACGCAGGCGGAGAACCTGCCAACTTCCTCGACGTCGGTGGCGGCGCTTCCCCAGAACGAGTGGCCGAAGCTTTTCGTCTGGTGCTTTCGGACAAAAATGTCAAAGCCATTCTGGTCAACATCTTCGCCGGGATTAATCGCTGTGACTGGGTCGCTGAAGGGGTCATTCAGGCAGCCCGTGGGCTGGGCGTGCCTCTGGTGGTGCGTCTGGCCGGAACCAATGTGGAAGCCGGTCAAAAGATCATCCGTGACAGCGGATTGCCCATCATCAGTGCGGACACTCTGGCCGAAGCGGCTGAACGCGCCGTAGCCGCCGCCCATGGTAAAGCGGCTTGAGCCGCGCTTCAGGAGAACGAGTTTCATGAGCATTCTTATCGACGAAAAAACCAAGGTCATCGTTCAAGGCATTACCGGTGATAAAGCCACGTTTCATGCCACCGAAATGATTCACTACGGAACGAATGTCGTGGGTGGAGTCACTCCCGGAAAAGGGGGCTTGATCCATCTCGACCGTCCGGTATTCGACACTGTCCGTCAGGCGGTGGAAGCCACCGGCGCAGAAGCCAGTCTGGCTTTTGTTCCCCCTCCCTTTGCGGCCGACGCCCTGATGGAAGCCGCCGATGCCGGTCTGAAACTGGTGTGTATAATCACTGACGGCATACCCGCTCAAGATATGATGCGGGTCAAACGTTACCTTCTGCGTTACCCCAAAGAAACCCGCACCATGATCGTCGGACCCAATTGTGCCGGGATCATCAGCGCCGGGCGCGCCATGCTCGGAATCATGCCGGGCCATATCTATACCCGCGGCCATGTGGGTATTGTTTCCCGTTCCGGAACTTTGGGCTATGAAGCGGCGGCCCAGATGACCGCCTTAGGTATCGGCGTTTCCACCAGCGTAGGGATTGGTGGAGATCCCATCAACGGGAGTTCGTTTCTCGATCACATGGCGCTGTTTGAACAGGATCCAGAAACCCACGCCGTGGTCATGATCGGCGAAATCGGCGGGCCTCAGGAAGCCGAGGCCTCCCAGTGGATCAAGGAAAACATGACCAAACCCGTGGTCGGTTATGTCGCCGGACTCACCGCTCCTAAGGGCCGTCGCATGGGTCATGCAGGAGCCATCATATCCGCCGAAGGCGATACCGCCGGCGAAAAAGCCGAAATCATGGAATCTTTTGGCTTGTTTGTCGCCCCGAGTGCAGCAGAACTGGGCTCCACCGTTGCTCAAGCCCTCGCCACATTGTAAGGAGTTTCATTCATGAGTTTTACCCAAATCCCCCCTGCCACCGCCCGTCTCCACCGTTCCGAACTGGCGGTCCCAGGGTCCAATATCAGTCTTTTTGAAAAAGCAGCCCGCTCCAAGGCCGATGTCGTTTTCCTGGATCTGGAAGATGCCGTGGCCCCCGATGACAAGGCGACTGCCCGCAAGAACATCATCCAAGCCCTGAACGACATCGATTGGGGCAGCAAGACCATGATGATCCGCATGAACGGACTGGACACCCACTATGCCTACCGCGATGTCGTGGACATTGTAGAAGCCTGCCCCCGTCTGGACATGATTCTTGTTCCCAAAGTGGGCGTTTCTCAGGATCTGTACGCCATGGACATGCTGGTGACCCAGATCGAGAATGCCATGGGACGCACCAAACGCATTGGTTTTGAAGCCCTGATCGAAACCGCCCTGGGATTGGCCAATGTGGAAGCCATCGCCCAATCTTCCCCACGACTCGAAGCCATGAGCTTTGGCGTGGCCGATTATGCGGCCTCCACCCGCGCCCGCACCACCATCATTGGTGGCGTTCACAAAGATTCTGGCGTACTCACCGACAAGGACGAGGATGGCAAACGGGAATATTACTGGACCGATCCCTGGCATGCCGCCCAAACGCGGATGCTGGTGGCCTGTCGCGCCTATGGTTTGCGCCCAGTAGATGGACCTTTTGGCGATTTCAGTGACCCCGATGGCTTTATTGCCGCAGCCAACCGCGTGGCTGTTCTGGGTTATGAAGGCAAGTGGGCGATCCATCCTTCACAAATCGATTTGTGCAACCAGGTCTTTACCCCAAGCGAAGCCGAGGTCACCAAAGCCAAGCGCATCATCGAAGCCATGGAACAAGCGGCCCGGGAAGGTCGTGGGGCGGTGTCTCTGGATGGTCGTCTGATCGATATCGCCAGTATCCGCATGGCCGAAAGCCTGCTCACCAAGGCCCGTGCTATGGGTCTGAACGCCTGACGATTTTATATGGCCCTGACGGCCCCACCGCCCGACCTCCCTGTACCTTCTCGCCCGCTGCGTCGCTGGGTTCTGGGGGTTACGGGGGGGATCGCCGCCTACAAAGCTGCCGAATTGATCCGCCTTATGGTCAAAGCAGGGTTGGAGGTGCAGGTGGTCATGACTGCAGCCGCTACCCGCTTCATTGCCCCTCTCACGTTTCAGGCCCTTTCTGGGCGCCCCGTGGCTACCGATCTTTGGGAAGCCTCTGAGGGTGCAGGAATGGATCACATCGACCTGGTACGCCAGGCAGATGCCGTATTGATTGCCCCCGCCAGCGCCGACTTTCTGGCGCGCATCGCTCAGGGAATGGCCGACGATCTGCTCACGACCCTGGTCGCAGCCCGCAGTGTTCCGCTATTTCTCGCTCCTGCCATGAACCAAGCCATGTGGCAAAATCCGGCGAACCAGCGCAATATTGCACTGCTCAAGGAAGATGGAGCTTACTTTTTAGGGCCAGGAGAAGGGGTTCAGGCCTGTGGCGAAGTGGGATTGGGCCGTTTCTGGGAGCCCACCATGATTCTTGATGCTCTGGCCCCCGTTCTGGGATGGGAGAATGCCCCAGACCTACGGGGCAAGAAGGTATTACTCACGGCTGGCCCCACCGTTGAAGCCATTGATCCCGTTCGCACCCTCACCAATATCAGTTCTGGAAAGATGGGATATGCTCTGGCGGCCGCAGCCGTTGCCTGCGGTGCGGAGGTTGTGTTGATCAGTGGTCCCACAGCCTTGCCCCTCCCTGAAGGATGTCGAATGATTTCAGTACGCAGTGCCAACCAGATGCGCGATGCGGTTCTTGACGAAATTCACGACACTGATCTGTTTTTTGCCGTTGCAGCGGTTGCTGATTACACGCCTGCCAATCCCAGCGGACATAAGATCAAAAAAACCGGAGAAGCTCTGACCCTGAAGCTGGTTCCCACCCCGGATATACTGGCCACGGTCGCTGCCTTGCCGCGTCCTCCCTTCTGCGTCGGATTTGCTGCAGAGAGCCAAAATCTCGAGGAATATGCCAAGCAAAAGCGACTCGCCAAAAAGATCCCCCTGATCGTAGGTAATCTGGCCCAACGCGCTTTGGGTCGCGACGATAATGAAATTATTTTATTTGACGATCAAGGGAGCCACCCTCTCCCGCCGGCTTCCAAATCCGAACTGGCGCATCACATTCTGAAGCATGCCTTTGCCTTGATGCGCCAACACACGCTTTCCTCTTGAATCGAGCGTTTACTATGATCCCTTTGCAAGTACAAATTCTTGATCCGCGCCTGCGCGATAACCTTCCCTCCTATGGCACAGCCGGTGCAGCTGGTCTCGACCTGCGCGCCTGTATCGCGGAACCTGTGGTGCTCTACCCCGGACAAACCGAACTGATTCCAGCGGGCCTGGCACTCCACATCGGTAACCCCCATTATGCGGCCATGATTTTGCCTCGCTCCGGCTTGGGCCATAAACACGGCATTGTCCTGGGAAACCTTGTGGGTTTGATTGACTCAGACTACCAGGGGCAGGTGTTTGTCTCCCTCTGGAATCGTGGCCATGACGTGTTCGAGATCAAACCGATGGAACGCATGGCGCAACTCATCGTCGTACCTGTGGTTCAAGTCGAACTTGAGGTGGTAGACTCGTTTGCCCACAGTGAACGGGGAACCGGAGGCTTCGGCAGCACCGGAAGACATTAAGTGACCCGAGGCATCCTATTATTTGCCCACGGTGCGCGCGATCCCCGATGGGCCGAGCCCTTCAGGGAGATTTGCTTACGGGTGAGATCCCTCCAGCCCACGGTCGCAGTGGATCTGTGTTTTCTGGAACTGATGACTCCGTCCCTGCAACAAGCCACTACTGATCTGGTGGTTCGCGGCATCACTCACCTGACCGTTGTCCCTTTATTCATGGCTCAAGGGGGCCACCTGCGCCAGGATCTGCCGGTGCTGATCGACAGCCTGCGCGCTCAATACCCCCAACTCACGATCCACGTCACCACTGCCCTCGGAGATTCTCCCGAACTATTGGGCGCCATTGCCCAATGGGTTGGTGTCATATCGGCTCAAAGCACAACATAAAAAACGGAAAGTTCGGACAAAGTTGCCTCCACCCTTGAAAATATGCGATAATCGTTGTTTACCTTTGTACAAACCTCATACGGGAGCAACAACATGGCACGCGTCTGCGCGGTCACCGGGAAAAAACCCATGGTTGGCCACAATGTGTCCCACGCCAATAACAAAACAAAACGGCGTTTTCTACCCAATCTGCAATATCGTCGTTTTTGGCTGGAAAGTCAGAACCGCTGGATTCGTCTGCGCGTCTCCAATGCGGGACTTCGTCTGATCGACAAGAAAGGCATTGAAGTCGTTCTCGCCGAGTTGGGTGGAACGGCTCTGCAAGGTTAATTCCAAGGAGAATTCTTTACATGCGTGACAAGATCAAACTGGAATCGACCGCTGGTACCGGTCATTTCTACACCACCACCAAGAACAAGAAAACCATGCCCGGAAAGATGGAAATCAAGAAGTTTGATCCCGTCGCTCGCAAGCATGTTCCGTACAAAGAAGCCAAGATCAAATAATCTCACCCGGAGAGGTGGATGAGCGGTTTAAGTCGCACGCCTGGAAAGCGTGTTTAGGATAATATCCTAACGCGGGTTCGAATCCCGCCCTCTCCGCCAAAACCCCCGCCAGTATTGGGTTTCAGACGATTTCAAGTTATCCACACCATCAATTCTGCATGTGGATAACCCCCGATTGCTCAGCGGCAGTGTCCTAGAATTGTCCTATTATTTCTCATTCGTTCTCAAATTGTCTCGTTCTGATTGTCCTAGGATTGTCCTTTGCACGAAAATCGACCGGCGGCTCCTGTTGATGGGCACGATCTAACCTTGTTCGTCTCGAACACTTTCCAGACCGAGAGGGGAGTGTTGGTGAGCTGGGGTAATCCCCCCATTTTTAAGTTAGGTATGGGAGTTTTCACCCTCCAACCTTGTTGTACGCCAGTTCTATGAAAGGCTTGACCTCTTCAAACTCGCCATCTGTGGAAATGACAAATTCCGTGTCTCCTGTTCCGTGATGTCCTACATCCGTAACATCACGATATGAATTTGGAGGCGTTTTAATGTCGCTGGCTCTCAACTTTACCCAGAGTTTGATATGATTGCTCTGCGGAAACACGCAAACGATGTTTTGTGAAATCTTATAAGCCACATAATATTTCTTGGGAATCTCTTCGACTGCCGGATCAAGCCCCAAGATGTATTCACGAACGCTATGTGTAAGCGATTGGATTGCTTTTTGCTTTCCTTCCAAATGCCCCTCAAAAGTGTAAGTTGCAGTTGCCCTAGCTTGGGCGGCTTTCTTTCCAGCCTCCACCATAACTGGATTTTTGCCATTAGCCTGAACAGAAGTTGAACTCTTCGCTACCTGAAACACCTCTTCGAGGTAGAGCGAACCATTCGTGAATAGACGGTACTTCCATAATTCAATGTTAGCTCCCATCACCTGAACGGCATGAAGATCATATTTTTTGTAGTTGGGGGCGATGCAGATAACTCGGACATCGGACCAATCCACCTCTACGGAATTTCCCAAAGCCCGTTGAACCGCAATCTCAAAATCACCTTTGTGATCCTGAATCCAATGCAAATAGAAAAGACTCTGGTTGATTAGATCTGAAGATTCGACTTTCTTGTATTCAATGATGACCGGATTATTATCCTCAGATAAGGCGAGGCTATCAATGCGCCCGGCGTGCAAAGCTCCGGTAAAAAACTCGGATGCCACGAAACGACAATTGAAGATTGTCGAAAGATTTTTCTCAATCAGTGTCTGTAGTTCTTTCTCGGTGCTGAAATTCGTATGCTCAATAGGCACAAGACTATTTTCATTCATTTCAAATAGCGGCATTTCTTTCTATTCCCAGTTGAGCGTAACCAAGTTATTTAATGCGCAAATTTATCAATTCTTTCTTTCGCTTTCTAAATATTCAATCTGATCCATAAAGCGTTTCTCCCACATTGGTAGTGCGAATCAATCAGTTCGCCGCAATATCCAGTTTCGACAGTCCATTCACAATTTTCATCGTTTCCAAGCTCACTGTCACAACATTCTGGAACAGTT
>VFSW01001569.1_pt1 | contig 34868 bp, 33 predicted proteins | sample 5358111 | NCBI WGS metagenome assembly VFSW01 (sample SAMN11554181, study PRJNA540505) | mine drainage metagenome | isolation source: sediment from site ElyBrook_90M | place: USA: Ely Copper Mine, Vershire, VT | collected 2017
TGATTCCCATATTCCTCGCGGTGCCTTCAATGGTCTTCATCGCGGCTTCCACGTCGTTGGCGTTCAAATCCACCATTTTCTTCTCGGCGATCTCGCGGAGGCTGGCTTTCGTTATCTCCCCCACGACTTTCTTGCCGGATTCGCCGGAGCCCTTTTCCACGCCGGCGGCCTTCTTGATAAGAGCCGAAGCGGGCGGGGTCTTGAGCTTGAACTCAAACGAGCGGTCCTCGTAAATGGTTATCTCGGCCGGTATAACGTCGCCTTTCATTTCCTTCGTCGCCTCGTTGAACTGCTGGACGAAAGCGCCGATGTTCACGCCGTGCTGGCCCAAAGCCGGTCCAATCGGCGGCGCCGGGGTTGCTTCGCCGGCCTTAATCTGAAGTTTTAACGTTGTTTTTATCGGTTTAGCCATGATTATACGAGTATTAAGTATTTAGTATAAAGTATCAAGTATACTGGCTACTTAATACTTGCTACGTGATACTAGATTAAATCTTTCTCACTTGGAGCGAATCCAGCTCCACCAGGGTGTCCCGGCCGAAGATCGGCACCAGAACCTTCACCTTGCCGTGCTCCTCGTCCACCTCGGAGACCTTGCCCTCCTGGTCCTTGAACGGGCCGTCCGTTATTTTTACCACCTCGCCTTCCTTCAAGTCAACCTTGAACTTCGGCTCCGCGCCGCCGAGACGCGCCATCAATTCTTCCACTTCGGTGTTGGAAAGCGGCGTCGGGGTTGCGCTGTCCGCGCCCACAAAGCCGGTCACGCGGGGGGTGTTCCGAACCACGTACCAACTGTCGTTGTCCAGGATCATCTCCACCAGGACATAGCCCGGATATATCTTCTCCTCCGTCTTCAAGCGCTTGCCGTTCTTTATCTTTATTTTCGTCTCCTTGGGCACGACGACATTGAATATCTTGTCGCTCATGCTCAAAGATTCCACCCGCTGTTTCAAATAGCGGGTCACCGCGTCCTCATAACCGACGTAAGTGTGAATCGCGTACCAGGCGCGGTTCTCGTTGGTCTTTTTTGATTCCGATTTTATGAGCATCTTATAAGACCGTCTTTTGGAGCACCTGCAGGAAGATGAAATCCAAAAGCCCAAGGAAGAGGGACAGCCCGACGGAAAAAACGATCACGAAGACCGTATAGCGCACCGTTTCCTCGCGGCGCGGCCAGTTGACCCGCTTGAGCTCCTCGCGGGATTCCTTGAAAAAATTCTTTATGCGTTCCGTCATTGCTTTCGGCCAAATTAAAAAGCCTCGCGGGCTTTATGCCAATCTACCATACTCCAGGGTTTTAGGCAACCTCCCCGCCCCCGGCCGGAGGGTTTGAAAGCGCCGCCCCTTAAAAGCGACGAGGGTTGACGGCCGGCCCCGTTTCGGCCCCGTATCAACGTAAACGTCAACCCGAGCGCCGAAATAGCGCCGAGCCGCACTTACGGAAACGGCCGGCGGATAGCCCTCCCAGTTAGCGCTGGGGGCGACAAGCGGCCCCGAGTCGCGCAGGAAGCGCTGGAGAACCCGGGACTCGGGATAGCGGAAGGCCAGCGTGCCGGTGCCGCAGTCCAGGTAACGCCCGGCGCCCTTGGTTTTAAAAACGACGCTGAACTTCCCCGGCCAGATCCGGCGCAAAGCCGCCATTTGAACCGGCGTCGGACGGACCCCGAAAAGACGGAGGTCGCTCAACCCGGAGATGAGGATGATGGAGGGCTTTTTAGGGTCGCGCCGGCGGAGGCGGTAAACGCGCGATACGGCCTCACGGGAAAGCGCCGAAGCCACAATACCGTAGAGCGTGTCGGTGGGGATGACGCCGACGCCGCCCTCTTTGAGGAGGCGTGCGGCGGCGCGGTTAAGCGACCTGGTCTGGAGCGGCGTTTTCACCGGATATATCTTGGGCGGCTTGAGAAACCGGGGCAGCGCGTAACCGTCCGGGCTTCAAAAGGTATTGGACAATGAGGTAAGAAATAAATCCGACGACGATGCCGCCTAAAATATCCATCGGGTAATGGACGCCGACGAAGACGCGGGCCAGGCCGTTTGCAAAAGCCAGGGCCAAGAACCACGTGCCCCACTTCCGGTCAAAGGCAAAGAGCATGAAGCTTAAAGCGAAAAAGAAGGCGGCGTGGCCGGACGGGAACGAGGCGCCGCTTTCGCCGATCAAGGGCGTGAAGCCCAAAGCGACGAACGGCCGGGCGATCGGATAAAGAAAATGAATGGCCTCCGTGATGATGCCGCGTGAGACCAAGACCGCGAGGGCCAGCGCGAGGAATACGCCCCATTTTTCTTTGGCCGTTTTCTGCTTAAAGGCGAACGCCAAAGCCGCCAAACCTAATAGGTACGGCAAGTAAAGCGCCAGAAATATTCCGAGCGCATCCAAAAGCGGCGTGAGCCCGGCGAGACCGTGGATCGCGTTAAAAACGGCGATGTCCAGCGGGAAGGTCGTGAACATTAACGGCGGGTAAAAGGCAGAAGACCCATCACCCGAGCGCGCTTGACCGCTTGAGCGATCTGGCGCTGATGCTTGGCGCACAGCCCGGTGTGGCGCGGGTCAATTATCTTTCCCTGGCTGGAAACAAAACGCTTCAGATTTTCCGTCTCCCGGAAATCTATTATCTGGGTGTTTTGCGAGCAGAAAAAACACTGTTTAGGTTTGATGGGCATGCGAATGTTATCTAAATTATTGAGCCAACGTTATGGCGAAAATAATTTAGCCATAACATTGAGCACCCGCCTAAATTTCCTTGAGCGGCGTATTGCGACTTTTTGTTCATTGATTTTAACATTATCATTTTTATTTGTTGTTGGTTAGAAATTTTGGCGGGTAAGGTTTGGCCGGCAGATCGGAAATCCGCGCCAAGCCCTTAGAATGGTATCTCTTCGGGCTTGATGTCGCTTTCCTCTACGTTTATCTCGGGCAGGTCTTCCCGGGGCGCCTCGTCCACGGCCGGAGCGCCGCTTCCAGCGGACGCGCTTCCGCCGACCGGCTTCGGACCGAGCTGCATCCTGTCGCAGATTATCTCGGTGGTCTTGTGGTTCTGGCCCTGCTTGTCCTGCCAGCCCCTGGTCTGCAGGTGGCCTTCCACGAAAACGCTGCTTCCCTTTTTTAAAAACTGGTTCGCGATTTCCGCCTGGCGTCCCCACACGACAACGTTATGGAACTCCGTTTTCTTCTGCCTCACGCCGCTCTTATCCGTAAAGAACGCGTTGGTCGCCACTCCGAACGAGGCCACCGACTGGCCGGTTGGCGTTTGCCGGAGTTCGGGATCGCGGGTCAAATTGCCCAATATGAAGACCTTATTTACGTTCATTTGCGCTCATTATACCACTACTGGGAGATCTCCTCTATCTTCTTTTCCAGGGCCTCATTGGTCAAAACCTCCCCGACCGGCTTGGCTTCCGCCCGTTCCCGGCGGAAAAATCCACCCCGTCCGCGCGCCGCGGGCGCGGCCGTACCTTCGGCCGCCGGAGCCGAGTCAACCTTCCTTTCCGAGGCCGCGCTCACGACGAACCGCAATACGCCGGGGACGGCGTTCAATTCGGCCGTCAAACCAGCGATGGCCGCCGGGTCCATGGCAAAGGCCACTGAACCCAATACGGCGTTGGCCTCTTTCTTGATGGGATAGCTCAAGCGGAACTTGGCGAGCGGCTTTTCAGCGGACACTTCCGCGCCGCGCTTTTCCAAAACCTTCTTGACGGGACTCGCATCCTCATCCTTGAGCCAAAAGGTCAGTTCGTATTTTTTTGTCTCCTTATCTTCGTTCATTATTTATCTTCAGTTTTCGCTTCCCCCGCCGGCTTTGTCTCCGCCGCGGGAACGGCGCTTTCGGGGCTTTCCGTCGGCGCAACCACATTATCAGGTTCCGCGCGGGCCGTCAATTTTTCCCGAAGGGCCGCGAGTTTTTCCTGGTTCAGGCCCCGGTAGCCGGTGCCGACCGGGATGAGCTTGCCGATGATGACGTTCTCTTTGAGGCCGCGCAAAATATCCAGCTTGCGCTCCACCGCGGCCGCGACGAGCACCCGGGCGGTCTCCTGGAAGGACGCGGCGGAAAGGAAGCTTTCGGTCGTGAGAGCCACGCGCGTCACGCCGAAGATGCGCTGGACCGCCTTGGCCGGCTCCTTCTTGGCTTTTTTAGCGCTGCGGTTCGTCTCCAGGAATTTGCTCTTCCCGATTATCTCGCCCTTCATGAAGTCGGTGTCGCCTCCTTCCTTGATGGCCACGCGGGAAAGCATTTGCCGCACGATTATCTCAATGTGCTTATCATTGATGGCCGCGCCTTCCGGCACGTATATCCGCTGGATCTCGTTAACGATGTAATGGATGACGGCGTCCACGCCCCGGAAGGCCAGGACCTCCTTGAGGTCCAAGGGGCCGGAATACATCTGGTCGCCGCGCTTCACTTTGTCGCCGACCGCGACTGAGATGACGGCATTCGGCGGGACGAGGTATTCCGCGACGCTCGCCTCGGTCTTGCCGCGGCGGACCTTCTTGGCGCCCTTCGCGCCCTCGGTCTCCCGCACTTTGATAACGGTCGTGAGCCCGCGTTCCTCCACGGCGGATACGATACCGTCGGCGGAAACGAGGGAGGCCTTGCCTTTCGGCGGCCGGGATTCAAATATCTCCTCCACCCGCGGCAAACCGTGAGTGATGTCTTGGCCAGCCACGCCTCCCTGGTGGAAGGTGCGGAGTGTAAGTTGAGTGCCGGGTTCGCCGATGGACTGGGCCGCGACGATACCGACCGCCTCGCCCAGGGCCACCTCACGATTGCGGCCGAGGTCCAAGCCGTAGCATTTGGCGCAGATGCCGTTCAGCGTCTTGCAGGCAATCGGGGAACGGACGATTATCTTTTCCAATTTGGATTCGCCGAGCTTTTTCGCCGCTTCCCGGTCAATGATCTCCCCTGCCCGGACAATAAGCTTGCGGTCCACGCGGATGTCTTCCAAAGCCACCCGGGCGTAAACGCGCTCCGCGAAAGAATAACCATAGGCGTCCCCTTCCGCGCGAATGACCTCAAGCCCCTTGTCGGTGCCGCAGTCGTCTTCGCGGATGGATATCTCCTGGGAAACGTCCACCAACCGGCGGGTCAAATACCCGGCCTGGGCGGTCTTCAAAGCCGTGTCAATCAAACCCTTGCGGGCGCCGTGCGTCGTAATGAAATATTCCAGAACGGACAGGCCTTCCTTGTAGGAAGATTTGGCCGGCAATTCCATGGTCTCGCCGCTCGTGTCCTGGACCAAACCCTTCATACCCATCATTTGAATCATCTGGGCCCAGCTGCCGCGGGCTTTGGAATCAACAATGGCGAAAATCGGGTTGCCTTCCAAAAGCGATTTCGGTATCTCGTCGGCAATCCTCTCGCGGGCCTCGGTCCAAATTTGGTCAAACTTCGCCTTGCGCTCGTCTTCGGTAAGAAGCCCTTCGTTGTACTGAGCCTCCAGCACGACCGCCTCTTTTTCGGCCGCCGCCACGATATCCGCCTTCTTCGGCGGAATAACCGTGTCCGACATGCTCCAAGTGGTGGACGAATCCGTGGCGTAGCGGAAGCCCAAGTTCTTTATCCTGTCCAAATAATCCTTCGCTTCATCAATGGAATAATTCTCAATGATGCGGCTGACGAGATTGGTGAGGTTCTTCTTGTCCATGGTCTTTTGGACCAGTTCAAAATCAGGAGGCAGCACGCGCTGGAAAATAAGGCGGCCGTAGGAGGTCTCTACTATTCCTTGCGACAAGGCCACTTTTATCTTGGCATTAATTTCTACGAGGCCGTTTTCATACGCCAGCATAACTTCGGCCGGCGAGGAGAAGGCCTTGCCCTCGCCTTTCGCGCCAGCGCGGATGTGCGTCAGGAAGTAGGCGCCGAGGACCATGTCCTGGGAAGGCGAAACCACCGGATCGCCGTTCGCGGGCTTTAAAAGGTTCCCGCCCGCGTCCATGAGCTCGGAGGCCTCCAGCTGGGCCTCAACCGTTATCGGCAAATGGACGGCCATCTGGTCGCCGTCAAAGTCGGCGTTAAAGGCCGCGCAGACCAGGGGCGGAATGCGAATGGCGAGGTCCTCAATCAGGACCGGCTTGAAGGCCTGGATGCCGAGGCGGTGCAGAGTCGGGGCGCGGTTCAAAAGAACCTTCCGGTCGGCGATAACCTCTTCCAGGATGGCCCAAATCTCGGGCGGCCCCTGTTCAATGAGGCGATTGGCCTGCTTGATGTTGAAAGCCAGGTTCCGTTCAATGACCTTGGAGATGACGAAGGGCCGGAAAAGTTCCAGGGCCATATGCTTCGGCAATCCGCACTCGTTGAGCTTGAGTTCGGGGCCGACCACGATGACGCTGCGGCCCGAGTAATCCACGCGCTTGCCGAGGAGGTTCTGGCGGAAACGGCCCTGCTTGCCTTTAAGCATGTCCGCGAGGGAGCGCAAGGGGCGCCGCTTGCTTGAAAGGAGCTGGCTGCCGAGCCGGGCGGTATTGTCTATGAGCGCGTCCACTGCTTCCTGAAGCATGCGCTTCTCGTTCACAATGATGACCTCGGGCGACTTGAGCTCCATGAGCTTCTTCAGGCGGTTGTTCCGGTTGATGACGCGGCTGTAGAGGTCGTTCAAGTCGGCCGTCGCGTAGTGGCCGCCGTCCAAGGCGACCATCGGCCGGAGGTCCGGCGGGAGGATCGGCAAAGTGGTGATGACCATCCATTCCGGACGGAGGTTAGCTTTGGTGAGCGAGCGGATGAGGCGCAGGCGGAGCAGCAAACGCTTCTGGCGGTTCGCATCCGCGACGACCAAAAGCTCTTTTTCCAGTTCCTTGGCCGTTTCCTTAAGGTCCATCTTTTCCAAAATGCGGCGAATGGCGCCGGCTCCCTGGTCGGCCTCAAAGACGTCGCCGAAGCGTTCGGAAAGGCGGTAATACTCGTCCTGGGTCAAAATGAGGCCCGGCTTCAAGAGGCCCAAAATCTCCTTGAGCTCTTCCTGCCGGTCGCGCAGGGCCTTTTCATCGGCCGCTTTTTCGGCCTTCAAGGACTTGAACTCCTTGCCCAAATCGGCAATGGCGCGCTTCTTGTTCTCGCTGTCCACGTTCGTCACGACGTAGGCCGCGTAGTAAAGGACCTTCTCCAGTTTCGGCACGGAAATGTTCAAAAGCAGGCTCAAGCGCGAAGGCACCGTTTTCAGGAACCAAATGTGGGCGACCGGCGCGGCGAGCGTGATATGGCCCATCCGCTCGCGCCGAACCGCCGCGCGCGTGACTTCCACGCCGCATTTTTCGCAGACGACGCCCTTGTAGCGGATTTTCTTATACTTGCCGCAGTAGCATTCGTAATCCTTGGTCGGTCCGAAGATGCGCTCCGAAAACAATCCGTCCTTCTCCGGCCGCTGGGTCCGGTAGTTCAAGGTTTCCGGCTTCGTCACTTCGCCGTGGGACCAGGAAAGGATCTCGTCGGGCGAGGCCAAGCTGATGGAAAGAGATTTTAGATCAACGTTGTTTGGCATGGTTTTGTTATTTTCCGGCCGTTTCCCCTTCGCTTTCGTCAAACGCCCCCTTCTCGTATTCATACCCGACGCTCAGTCCCAGCGACTTGAGTTCGGAAACGAGGACGTTGAACGAGGCGGGGATGTTGGGTTTTCTGATCTCCTCGCCGCGGATAATTGATTCAAAGGCCGCCGACCGCCCCAGCACATCGTCCGACTTGATGGTGAGCATCTCCTGGAGCGTGTGAGCCGCACCGTAGCCTTCCAATGCCCAAACCTCCATTTCGCCGAAGCGCTGGCCGCCGAGCTGGGCCTTGCCGCCCAAGGGCTGCTGAGTGATCAAGGAGTAGGGACCCGTGGAGCGAACGTGCATCTTGTCCTCCACGAGGTGGTTAAGTTTCATCATGTAAATGTAGCCGACGGTCACGGGATCGCGGAACGGCTTGCCGGTCAAACCGTCAAAGACCGTCATTTTGCCATCGCTCCGGTAGCCGGCCTCTTTGAGCTCTTCCTTGATATCGTCCTCGGAAGCGCCAACGAAGTTCGGCACGATCGCCCGATAGCCGAGTTTTTTGGCGGCGAGGCCCAGGTGGGTCTCCAGTATCTGGCCGAGGTTCATGCGGGAAGCGACGCCCAAGGGGTTCAAAACGATGTCCACCGGCGTGCCGTCCTCCAGGTAAGGCATATCCTCCACTTTGCGGATCTGGGAAATGACGCCTTTGTTACCGTAGCGGCCGGCGAGCTTGTCGCCCGCGCGGATCTTGCGGAGCTGGGCCACCTCTATCTGGATCTTCTTGATGATGCCCGGGTCCAGCTTATCGCCCTTGTCGCGGGAGAATATTTTTATGCCGATAATGCGCCCCTGCTTGCCGTGCGGCAAAGTGAGTGACGAATCCTTGACGTCGCGGGCCTTCTCTCCGAATATGGCGCGCAAAAGGCGCTCCTCGGAAGTGAGCTCCGATTCGCCCTTCGGGGAAATCTTGCCGACCAATATGTCGTTCGCCCGCACCTCGGCGCCGATGCGCACGATGCCGTCCGCATCCAGGTTGCGCAGCTTGTCCTCGGCCACGTTCGGAATGTCCATCGTCGTCATTTCCGGACCGAGCTTGGTCTCCCGGACGAGGCAGGTGAAAGTTTCTATGTAAATTGAGGTTAAGCGGTCGTCGCGGGCCACGCGCTCGGAAAGGATGATGGCGTCCTCAAAGTTCAAGCCGTGCCACGGCAGGAACGCCACAAGCAGGTTCTGGCCCAGGGCCAAAACGCCGTCCTTGGTGGCCGGGCCGTCCGCGAGGACCGTCCCCTTTTTCACTTTGTCGCCCACCGCGACGGCGGGGCGCTGGGACATGCAGGTGGACTGGTTGGAACGCTTGAATTTGTATATCGGGAACGTCTTCGCTCCCCCCTCGGTCTTCACCGTCACGCCGCGGCCGTCGGCTTCCGTCACGACCCCGGAAACGTCCGAGATGATGACCTGGCCGGAATCCTGCGCAGCCCGCTCCTCCAAACCCGTGCCGATCAACGGCTCTTGGGGATTTACGGTCGGGACCGCCTGGCGCTGCATGTTGGAACCCATGAGCACGCGGTTCGCGTCGCTGTGCTCCAAAAACGGAATGATGCCGGTCGCGACGCTCGTCATCTGGTCCGGCGAAACGTCCATTAGCTCTATGTCTTCGCGCTTGCAGGTGCCCGGCTTGCCTTTAAGGCGGGCAGGCAGCTGGGCGAGGGCGAGGCGGCCGTCCTTATCAAGCGGCGTGTCGGCCTGGACGATGTTGTATTTTTGCTCGGTGATTGCGTCCAGCCAGACGACATCCTTGGTGATGACGCCGTTTTTAACCTTGAAATACGGCACTTCCAAAAAGCCGAACTCGTTGACCCGCGTGAAATTGGAAAGATAGTGCACGAGACCGATATTCGCGCCTTCCGGCGTTTGGATCGGGCAGAGGCGGCCGTAATAGGAAGGATGGACGTCGCGCACTTCAAAGCCGGCCCGTTCGCGGGTGAGCCCGCCGGGACCCATCGCCGAAAGGCGGCGCTTATGCTCCAGCTCCGCCAGGGGGTTTACCTGGTCCATGAACTGGGAAAGCTGGGAAGATGCGAAGAAGTCGCGGACGACGGACGTAAGAAGCTTGTAGTTGATGAGCTGAGCGGGCTGGAGACCATGGCGGTCCAAAGTGGACATCCGGTCCTGGACGCCGCGGCGGAGTCGGGCAAAACCGATGCGGAGGCGCGACTGGACGAGTTCGCCGACGCTCCGGATGCGGCGGTTGCCTAAATGGTCAATGTCGTCGGGTTCGGAGTTGGGGTCATTGTTCAAACGGACAATCTCCCGAACGGCGGCGATGAGGTCTTCCAAATCCAAAAGGCGGCTGTCCGGTTTCTTGAGGCCCAGGCGCTGGTCGTACTTGTACCGGCCGACCGGGCTCAGGTCGTAGCGGTCAAAACGCGAGAACATCGGCTCAATGAGGAGACGGGCATTCTCCACCGTCGCCAGATCGCCGGGCCGCAGGCGCTTGTAGATCTCAATATAGGCGTCGTCGGCGTTCTTGGTCTCGTCCTTCTTGAGCGTCGCCGGCAGGAATTTGAAGTCACCCGTATCCACCCCGGCAAAGGCTTTTTCTATCGCGGCATTATCCTCCAAGCCGAAGAGGCGCAAGACCTGGGTAATCGGCGCCTTCCGGCGGCGGTCTATCTTCACGCCGATGAACCCGTCGGATTCGGTCTCTATCTCCAGCCAAGCGCCGCGGTTCGGGATTATCTTGGCGCCAAAAAGCTTCCGGCCGCGGTACATGTTCGCCGTAAAGTAGATGCCGGGCGAGCGGATTATCTGCGATATCACGACGCGCTCCACGCCGTTCACGATGAAGGTGCCCCGGTCGGTCATAATCGGAAAATCGCCAAGATATATTTCCTGGGTCTTGGTCTCCTTCGTTTCCTTGTTCACGAGCCGCACGTTCACCCGAAGCGGCGCCTCGTAGGTCTGGTCCTTCTCTATCGCCTTCGCCTCGGTGTACTTCGGCTGGTCAAATTTGTAATCCAGGAAGGAAAGTTCCAGCTCCTTGCCCGTGTGGTCCTTGATCGGCGAGATTTCCTCAAAGAGCTCTTTGAGGCCTTTCTTCACGAACCAGTCGTACGATTGCGTCTGAATCTCCACCAAGTTGGGGGCGACGTAGACCGGACCGGTGTATTTTGAAAATATTTTTGTTTTCATTCCGTTAGAAATATCTGGCTTGGTTTTGGTTCTGTTCGGAAAGCGTCTTTGCGAATATCGTGGCCTTCGTCTTCGGATCGCTCAAGTAATAAAGGTAAGCGCTCTTCGTCGGGTTCAAAGCGCCAGTGATAGCTCCGAGCCCGGGATTGCCGATGGGCGTTGGCGGCACGCCGGTATGAAGGTAAGTATTGTAAGGAGAATCAAGCTTAAAGTCGGACCGCACGAGCGCCAGGTTGGCGCAGGTTTGCCAGGCGCCGCCGCACTTCGCGTAGGAAACGCTCGCATCCACCTGAAGCGGCATGCTGATGGCGAGACGTTTAAGCAGAATACCCGCGACGAGCCGCCGGTCGGCGTCGCCCGTGACCTCCCGTTCCAAAATGGAAGCGAGGGTCAAATCCCGATACCAATTTTTGTCGCCCTGGAGAAGAGGCCAGGCTTTTTGGGAAAAGTTATCCAAGAAGCGGGTGACCGCGTCCTCCGGCGCGGAATTGATATTGAACTGGTAAGTGTCCGGGAAAAGGAATCCTTCCAAAGAAGTTGCGTTCGCCAAGAACGGATATTTGGCCTTGAGCGGGGTTAGGTCAAATTTCGCGAGCGCGCCTGCCGGCAAAACGTGCGCGGCGGCGAGGGCCGCGTCAATGTCCTTCAAAGTGGCGCCTTCCACGATGGTCACGGAAGTAACGTTTGCTCCGCCCGCGGTGAAAGTGCCGACAATGGAAGGCACGCTCATCGTATCGGACAAAACGTAGGCTCCCGGCTGGAAGCGTCCCGCTTTTCCAGTTAAAAGAGAATAAAGTTTGAACACGGTGATGGACTTGATTAAGCTATCTTGCGACAGACGGGCGCCGATCTCTCGGAAGCTTTCGCCCTTCGTTATCTCAAAAACCACTGAACCGCTCTTCGCTAAACTTGGCTGCAATCCGTAGAAGAAGTAACCCAAAAAGAGGATGAAGACCAGGATTCCCCCCAAGACAACAAGAATGCGCAGGCTAAGCAGCCCTCTTTGTTCAACGCGAGGATTCAAGTTTAATATGTTGAATAATACTCACTAGGACGGCAACCGTCAAGAGGCTGGAACCGCCATAGCTTACGAAAGGCAGCGTAATGCCGGTTACGGGCACGAGACCGAGGTTGGAACCGATATTTATCAAAAATTGAACGAAGATTATCAGAAATGCGCCTAAAATCAGGAATTTTTCTTCGTTACTGCCGGCCCTGAGCCCGATATCCATTAATCTATAGAAAAGGACGATGTATGTCAAGATAAGGAGGAATGCCCCCAAAAGCCCCCATTCTTCGGTGAAAGCGGCGAAAATGAAGTCGGTTTGGGCCTCCGGCAGGAAGTGCAAATGAGTCTGCGTCCCCTCCCCGAACCCCTTGCCCAGGAGCCCGGCCGAACCGATGGCAATCTTCGCCTGGATGACGTTGTAATTAATGCCCAACGGGTCGCGGTTCGGCGAAAGGAAGGCCGTCAGCCGGTCCTTCTGGTAGGGTTTGAGGAAAGAGAACCAGAGCAGGGCGAAAAGCAAAAGAGCGACAAGGAGGCCGATGAAGAATCTCTTCTTGTTGATACCGCTCATGAGGACGAATCCGACCCAGATGGAAAGGATAATGATGGTGGAGCCGAGATCGGGGTGGATGGCGATGAGGAGCGCCGGCAAGCCGACGTAAAATCCGGAGATGAAAAGATATTTGGTGCGCCAAGCGGCCAGATGGCGGCGCGTAAAAAAACCGGCCAGCAGAATGATGAGCGCGAACTTGGCGAGCTCCGCCGGTTCAAACTGGAAACCGCCGACAACGAGCCAGCTCTTCGCTCCGCGGATGACGTGCGACTGCAGATTGGACGCAACGAGGAACGCGACGGCGAGCCAATAAATGCCGTATTGAAAAATGGGCCAGCGCACCAGCCAACCCCAATCAATGAAAGCGCCGGCGAAGATGACGACAAATCCTATCGCGTACCAGACGAGCTGTTTATGGAAAAAGTCCTGGTCGTAGCTCGCGAGCGCCACAAGCGAGACGGCGGCCAGGAAAAAAAGGGCGCCCATGAGGGCCCAGTCCATCTTTTGAAATCTCCGAAAAACGTTCAGCATCGTTCTACTGCCCGGCGGCGACTATTTTTTTGAACTCCGCCGGGTTCAGGCTCGCCCCGCCGACGAGAACGCCGTCCACTTCCGGCAGCGTTAAAAATCCCCGGGCGTTCCGGCCAGTCACGGAGCCGCCGTAAAGAACGCGCGACCCGATAGCGGCCAAATCCGCGGCCAGCGTCTCTTTGATGAAGCCCGCCATTAAAGCGGCGTCCGCCGGGTCGTCGTTCTTGCCGGTGCCGATTGCCCAGACGGGTTCATAGGCGACGATTAATTTTTTAAATTTCCCAATTTTTAATTTTTTTAACACCGCTAGGTCTTTCACGATCTGGCGCCTGACGAAATCGTATGCCGCCTTCTTCCCCTCCTTTCTCACGTCCCAATTTTCTCCCACGCACAGCATGACCGTGAGTCCGGATTTCAATGCGGCCGTCACCTTCTTCGCGATAACCTCGTCGGTCTCGCCCAGCTTGCGCCGCTCCGAGTGACCGATAATGACGTATTTGGCCCGCAGCCCCTTAAGCTGCCGGAGCGATATCTCACCGGTCCACGGCCCATCGCCGTTCCAGAAAACGTCTTGCGCGCCAAGCGAGGCCTTTTTCAAAACCCGGCTGACCGCCTCCAAAAAAACGAACGGCGGCGCGATGACGACCTCTGTTTTGTCGCAAGCTTTCGCCAGATGGACGGCCTCTTTTAGCGAGGCTGGATTCATCTTCCAATTAGCCACGATTAGCTTCTGCATATTTCCATTATGCGATTCTTCTTATTGAAAAGCGAGCTATGGACTATTATGACGACTGCGCCGGGCATTCTGCGAGGAGAGTGAGACTTGGCCAAGCGGCCCGGAGCGCTCGACGAGCAGGATGCGCGGCGCGGCCCCATTAGTTCCTCAATATCTTCGCCGCATCGTCCGGGTCAACGGTGTTTATCTCTATCCCGGTGCCAAGCTCAAATCCCGCGTCTGTGTTGAGCTTCGGGATAATTTCAATATGCCACTTATAGTGGTGGTGTCGGGCTTTGCCCGAGACCGGTGCGGTGTGGATGAGGAAGTTATAGTCCGGGTCGTGGAGTTTTTTCTCCAGTTTTGTGAGGGCGGTTTGAAGGGCGGCGGACGCGCCGGAGAGCTCTTCCGGAACCGCGTCCTCAAAGTACGCGTTGTGGCGCTTCGGGTAAACCCGCAGTTCAAAGGGCTCGCGGGAAACGTACGGCGCGAGCACGACCGCTTCCTTGTTCTCAAAGACAATGCGCTTCCGCTTCTTGAGCTCGTAGCTCATCAAAACATCGTGGACGGACCTTTTGTGTTTCCGAAAGTACGCCTCGGACGTGTCCAGGGCGCGTTCAACGTACGACGGCACAATCGGCACGGTGAGGATCTGATAGTGGGGATGGAAGACGGAAGCGCCCGCCGCCTGGCCCCAGTTATGGAACATGGAAACATAGGCAACCTCCTTTTCCTTCGCGAGGTCACGGTAGCGCTCCTGGAAGAGATGAAAAACGTCGCGGGCATCCTCCGGCGAAAGGTGCGGAAAATTATCGTAATGGCTACGGGTCAGGATAAGCTCATGATGGCCCGAGCCCTTCACAGGTTCGTAAAAACCATTATGTTCCGACTTCACGGGGCGGGCGCTGTGGACCACCGCCGGATATTTATTGGCCACGACGGCCAGGCGCCAATCGCTCTTGGGGCCGGCGAGATAAATCGGCGACCGGTCCCGAAAGGGACGCTCAAAGGGGCACCGGCTTATCGGCGTCGGCTTTCTTTTCGGACCGCCTTTAAGCTCGTGCGGCCGCGCCCCCCGCCGGGTGGAGAGGAGGACCCAGTTGCCGGAGACCAAATCGTGGCGAAGTTCGGAGTGCCGTTCCATATCGTTATGTTCCATTGTACTCCCCTCGCGCCAGGCGGCGCCAAACTCGCCAAACGTCGCGCAGGGTTGAAAAATAGGCCCTGCCTCCGACTGCGGAATAGGGGTGATTCGCCCACCGGACGGGAATCTCTTTTATCTTGAATCCGAACCGGCGCGCCAGGGCGAGCGCTTCAGTGTCAAAACCCCATTGGTCTATCACGGCCGCACCGAATATCTTGCGCGCGGCTTCTTCGCTGAACGCCTTGAAGCCGCATTGCGTGTCCCAAATACCGGGCACCACGAGGGCCTGGATAAAAAGGTTGCCGCCCTTGCCGAGCAACCGGCGCCATAAAGACTGGGGCGGCGCGAGTTTCGCCCCCTTCACCGTTCGCGAGCCGATAACCACGTCGTAGCCTTCTTTAAGGAACGGCAGCATGTTATTAAATTGGTCCACCGAAACGGCATTGTCGGCATCCATGAAAAGACGGAAGTTGCCGTGCGCTTGGAGCATCCCCTGCCGAACGGTCCAGCCCTTGCCGTGATTTTCGGCATGGTTCAGTAACCGTAAGTCCGGCATCAGGCGGGTGAAACGTTCCACGATTGCGGCGGTCGCATCGGTGGAGCCGTCGTTTATAACCAGAATCTCCGAGGAGTACTCGGCCCGCGAAAGCTGCCGGTCAATATCCACCAGCGTGAGAGGCAGGCGTTTGGCCTCGTTATGCACCGGGATTATGACGGAGAGAAAAGGCTTCATCCCCCACATAACATACTGCGACGCTCACGACTTAAAGCGTCCACTGCGCAGTGCAAGCAAATACGTGATGAGATGGCGATATGAAATTGCGTATTATGTGGGGGATTCATATTATTCGTACGGCTGCAGGTCGCGGACCGTGGCCGGCCCGGCGCTCTTGGGGAAGACAAACCGTTTATAGGTCAGAAAGTTCCAGATCATATTGGCGAAAATGGCGATGACGGCCGCGACGTTAGCCCAAGCATTCGGAGAAAGCGGGTGCGGCGAGGCGACGTAGGTTACGACGACGTAAGCTACGGCGGCGTTCAGCACGGCCCCGAGGGCGGTGAAGATGGTGAAGCGCACGCCCTCGCTCCAGCTCACCGGCAGTTCGCTTTCAAAAGTCCAGAATTTGTTCCAAAAATAACTGTTCACCGAAGCCACGACAAAAGCGCCCCATTTGATGGCGGCGAAGACCAAACCGGAAGTGGCGCCGGTCGCGAGCATGAGCGCGTCCAAAACGGTCAGGTCAATGAAGCTGTTCAAGGTGCCCACGGCGGCGAACTTGCCTATCTCAAAGAAGTACGGCCAGAACCGGTTCAGCCAGGCGAGGATAAAAAGGGCCGCGACGGCGAAGAGCGTAAAGCCGACGACCGAAACCGCCACCGTGAGGGACGTCACGGCAAGGCCGAAACTTTCGGCCGGCAAGATTGCGAGCCAGCCGACCAAAAAACCCACGAGGGCCACCAGATAAAAATCCTTTTTACTTTTCATAACTATTCCCTCAAGCGCTTGTATATTTCCGCCTCCACCTCTTCCCGCGGGCGGCCGTAACGCTCGGCCGAAGCCTGCCGCAGGGCCGCCGCGGCGCCCTCCGCGCCCTTCGCCGCCCGGCGGGTCCGGACGTTAAAGGGCTTAGTAGTCTCGCCGCGCACCAAAAGCTTAGCGTAGGCATTGAAGTTATCAATGTTCATAAGGTCCTGTTCCGTAAAGATAGGCGCGAACTGCTTCACGAGCGCGCTCGCGTCCTGGGCGCCGACCCGGAAAGAGACGATGGAACCGACGTTGCCGAAGACCGCATCCCGGATCTTATCGGAAAGCTGGGCAATGAACTGATGCGCCACCGTCAAATTCAGACGGTACTTGCGCGCCTCGGAAAGGATGATGGAAATGGAATCGGTTGTAAAGTTCTGGAATTCGTCTATGTAGAGGTAGAAATCGCGCCGGCTTCCTTGCGCGACGTCGGCGCGGCTCAAAGCCGCCATAAGTATCTTCCCGACGATAATCATGCCGAGGAGATTGGCATTCAGATCGCCCAAGCGCCCCTTGGCGAGATTCACGAGGAGTATTTTCCCGTCGTCCATCACGCTCCGGAAATTGAAGGCCGATTTCGCTTGGCCGATAATCGGCCGGACGTAGTCGTTCGCGGTAAAATTATTGAATTTGGACGTGACGTAAGGCGTGATGTTCTGGAGCGAGGCCTCGCCGCCGGCCTTCGTCGCCTCCTTTTCCCAGAAGTCCAGCACGACCGGATTTTTTATCCGGGCGAGCTTCCGGCTCCGGAACGAAGCATCGGCGAAAACGCGCTGGACTTCCATGAGTGTCGCGGGCTCTTGGGGCGCGTCCTCCATAAGGAGCAGCAAGGCATTCCGCATGTATTGCTCAAACATCGGCCCGCCGGTGGTCTTGAGGTCATAGAGCTTGTCAAAAATACTGAGGAGCTCGTTCACGATGGAGGTCTTTTCTTCCGGCCGCGCCTGGTCGTACTCCAGCATGTTGAGGCCCAGGGGCCGCGAAAGATTGCCGGGTTCAAAAACGATGACGTCGCTCCGCCGCGATGGCGGTACTAATCCAAGAATATCCTCCACAAGATCGCCGTGCGGGTCCACGACCGCGACGCCTTTGCCCCGCGCGATATCCTCGGCGGCCATGGTGGTGAGGAGATTGGATTTTCCGGTCCCGGTCTGGCCGATGAGGTAGACGTGCCGGCCGCGGTCTTCGTCCGCTATCCGCACCTCGCGCGTCTCTCCCTGAAAGACGCTGTCACCGATTAAGACCCCGTCCTTCGGCAAGTTCGGAGGAGGCGGCGCCTCGCGCGACTTGAGGAACTTAATGCGCGGAATGGCCGTCGCCGCCGTAGGCAAATGGAAAATACTCGCGAGCTCGGCGCTAGTGAGGACCATCGCCTCCTTCGGATTGAACTCCCGGAACGAAAATGCGTGGAAGAGGCCTTTGGGATTGCGCGCCGCAGACACCTTGAACTCGTTGCGATTGAGCGCCCCGAACTGGGAGAACCCGGCCGCGAGGCCGTCCAAAAGTGACGAGGCCTGCATTTCGCTCGGCGCCGAAGCGACCAAGCGGACATTCACTTCAAAAAGCGGCTTGCGGAGCTTGGCATCCATCACCTTGACCGCCTCCTCGTCCACGGTCTTTGACCCGGGGTTCTTGGCTGCCTTGCCGGTCAATCCCTCCACAATGTCTCCCGCCGTAACGTCCAACTTCGTCTTCAAAACTCCGCTAATCTTGGCGCCGCCTTTGAGCGACTTGAGGGCCGCTTGAATCTCTTTTTTAAAATGCTTCGCCGCCGGCCGAGCGACAATCTGGACTGCGGCGCCCTCGCCGACCTCGTTCACCCGCGCGAGGCCGCCAAGGACGGATAGGAAGGCGTCGTTCTCGGATTCTTCGTAGGTCGCTATCGGCAGCACGAAGCGCTCCCGCTGCGTGACCGTAGCGCCTAAAGCCGCGCCGGCATAATTGAAAATATTATAGTCGCCTGTCGGCTCAACGACGGCGGCGCTCCAAAGGGCCTGGACCTGCCGCGCCAGCACCTCCCGGAACCGGCCGGGGACGGCGGCGTAGAAACATATCTCCTGGCCGACGTAAGGCACGGCGGCTTCCAAAATAAATGGCTCGCCCAACGACAAAAGCGCGCCGAAGAGCTGCTCAGAAAGAGCGATCTCCTTTTTGAAATCGGCGCCTTCCTCTTTCGCCTGCGGAACCTTAATAAGGAAGAGCTGGATTTCCAGTTCTTTGATGAGATTCCGCTTGCGCCGGCGCTTCCAGTAGAAATAAAAAGCGACCCCCGCAAGAATCAGAAGAACGATGATGGAAAAGCTGATAATGAAAGACATTGGCCTAATTTACAATTTACAATTTCCAATTTTCATTGAAGTTTCAATTGACTAATTTTCAAACGCCGTGTTTGTGACATTGAAAATTGATTATTGATTGAAAATTGCAAAATTGATAATTGAAAATTTTATTTGAGATAGCCCCGCTTCTTGAGCTCCGGCAAAAGCTTGTCCACGAGCGCGTCGTGAAAGGCGTCTTCCACGAATGGCGGGTAGCGCTTGGCGGCGGAAACGGCGGTTTCAATGTCGGTCTTGAACATCAACTGGACCAACTGCTCCACCGTCCGCGTCACTTCTTCCGGCGCTGAAGTATCCGAGAGGTAGGCCGGCAAAACCGCCGCATTCGGGCCATCGGCCGGAGCGGGCGACGGCGCATCCGGCACCGGAGCAACTGGCGCCGATTCCGCAATTGCCCGAACGGACTCTTTGACCACCTCCCTTTCCGGGCGGGCCGGCGCCTCCGGCGCTTCCCGTCTGGCGTTTATCTCGTGTCCCAAACGAGTGAAACTTTTTTCCAAATTCTCGCTGAAATTCTGAACTTTGGCCATCACAGTCATTATACCCCAAATGCCATACTCTAGGCACGCGCGACGTAATAAACAAACAGTTGATTCGTTATGATCGTGGGATTTAATTTACAATTTTCAATGTTCAATTTTCATTGAATTTCCAATGAATCAATTTTCAAACGCCGTGTTTAGAAATTGAAAATTGGTTATTGGTTGCAAATTGGAAATTGTGAATTGAAAATTACGGTTATTGCTGCGTCAGGTTCTGCAGCTCAAATGAACCAAGCGTGGACGTGCCGGTCACGTTGGTGCCGGAAGCATATTGCGTATTCGGGATGGTCAAAGGCCCGGTTTGGCCGCCCCCACCCGACCAGTCGCTCTGGCGCAGGGTGAAGTTCTGATAGTTGGTGAGATAGGTGGAAAGCGACGTGTTATCAATCGCGGTTCCGGCAAGCCATTGCGTCACGGCCGTCACCTGCTGGGTCAGCGGGTCGTCCCAATTGCTCCCAATGCAGGGTGGGTTTCCGACGACGGAGCTTGAAGCATCGTTCGTCCGGCAAACGTCCTGAACATAGAAATACCTTGAGAACGCCTGACTGTTATAAAGCTGTTTTACTTCGGCGGCCGAAAGGGCGCGGTTATAATATCGCACATCATCAATTAGACCACTAAAATATTCATTCACAGGGGCTCCTATGCGTGGAACATTAGAACCAGCAATATACGTACCGGAGCTGTTCGCAACTTGGACGCCATTTAAATACATGTAGGCTTGCTGGTTATTGTATGTGACAACCAAATAATTCCATTGATTGACGTTCAACAATTGCGGAGATGTTAATTGTAGCGTGCCACCGCTTTGCGTAGTCCAAAGCATTGGAGCTCCTCCATTCGCAAAACCGAATCTAAAACCGCTGTTCAAATAATTCTCTTGAACAATAATGCCTCTTCTCCAAGCAGACGCTAGGGTGTTTGGATCTACCCAAACAGATATGGAAAATGTTCCGTTGCTAGTAAAATTCAACGTAGACGTGCTTGGTAAACTTACATATTGACTGCTTGAAGCATAAAATGACAGACAATTACCTATTTTACATGCCGAAGTTGTTTGCCATGTAGGGCCATTTATTAATGTCCCCTTGTTTCCGTTCCCGCTCTCGTCGTAGGTGACCGTCCCCGTTCCTTCGTCAAACCCCCAGTGGCCGATAAGACCGTTTTGGACATCATTCCCCAAAACGCCCTCCGCGCCCGGCGCGGCAAAAAGGTTCGTACCGGAAGCGACGATGAAATAGGTGGAACTCGCGCCGTGGGAGAGGCCGTAAAGGTCGGCCCAATCGGAGGCCGCAAAGGTCCGGACATTGTCCAAAATGCCCTTCGTCAAACTTACCCCGGCACCCAAATTCTGGTTCGTCGTGGACGATTTAATGACGAAAACAATGCCGATGGTCGCCGTACCGATGAGGAGCGCGCCGATGGCAAGGCCGACCAGTATTTCCACCAGGCTCTGGCCGCTCTGCCCTTGCCGCAGTCGCTTTAAATAAGAAGGCATTACTTCCTTCTCATTATAACAAGGAAAAACGTTGTGCGCAGGGGAGGAATCAAACGTCGCGAGTCGCCATACAGCAACCCGCTCCCTGACACCTTGCGGTTTCAGTACTTCCACCACGGGGAAACTCCCGTTTCCCCGGCCCCTTTCCCAGGTGCGAATCCTTCAACAAAAAAATCATAAAACCCATCGCAAGGATGGGTTTTATGATTTGTGCGCAGGGGAGGATTCGAACCTCCGTAGCCGCTAGGGCGTCAGATTTACAGTCTGATGCGATTGACCGCTCCGCCACCTGCGCAACTTTAATTATTCTAGTTTCCCTCTTCGTCTTTATCAACCGAAGAGCCGCTTTCCCCGAGCGGTAATTTGCTTTCCTTCCCCGCGTCTTTTTTGAACCGGCCAAGCTTTTTGGTTATAAGGTTGTCCAAGCGCAAGAGCCAGACGCGGAACCGGCGAAGCGTCTTTTCCCAGAATCCGCGGAAGATCTCGTCGGCTTTCTCAATATATATCATCGCCCGGCTCATTTGGCCCGGGGCATTTTCTGCCTCGTCTCCTATCCGCGGCAATGCCGCGGCCATGAGATATATCATGACGCCCAGAGCGAGCATGATAAGCGTTTGGAGGATGAAGTGGACCATTTAGATTTCGTATCGGGTGAATTTTTCCACTTTAATGTTCTCCCCAACCTTGCCCGTCACCCCTTTGATGAGGTCGGAAACGGTCCGCTTTTCGTCCTTGACGAAGGGCTGAGCCAGGAGCGCCTCAACGCTTTCGGGAGCCATCGCGGCGATATGCAAAAGGAGTTCGTGAGCCAATTCTTGGAATGGCTCGGAACGGACCACGAAATCGGTCTCGGCCCGAATCTCCAAAAGCACGCCCACGCGGTTATTGTGCACGTAGCTGCCCAAATATCCCGCCCCGGTCTGGCGCTCTTTTTTAGAGTCGGCTTTGGCAATGCCGGCCTCGCGGATGTATTCAGCCGCTTTTGCCATGTCCCCGGCCGCTTTATCCAAAGCGCGCTTGCAGTCCATTACGCCCGCGCCGGTCTCTTCCCGCAATTTAATTATCCTGTCGTCCATATTATTGAAATTCTAATACAAAAAATCCCAAATCCCAAATACGCCACGTCATTCCGAGCCATGGGCGATGGGTCTTCTGATCCTTCGCTTACGCTCAGGATGACCGGAGAGCGGTCACTTTATCCCCTCCTCTATCTTTCCGATGATCCACTCAATGCTCGCTTTCGCGTGATCGTTCGCGAATATCGGGTGGTCCACGAGCGCCGGGTCGTCATTGGAGTCAATGATGGCGACGATCGGTATCTTCAACCGGCGCGCTTCGCGGATGGCCGTCGCGTGTTCGTCGGCATCCACGACGAAAATGGCCGCCGGAAGCCGCGTCAAAGGCGCCAAGCTTTCAAAGATCCGCGTCATTTTTTGGATTTCCTTGCCGAATTCCAGCTGCTCTTTTTTCGTGTACTTGGCGAGCTCGCCCTTGGCCTGCTTGGCCTTAAGGTCCAGAAAATAGTTCAAGCGCCCGTTCAAGACCTTGAAGTTCGTAAGAATGCCGCCGAGCCAGCGGAAGATAACGTAAGGCGATTTGAACTCGTCCGCGACGCGCTTGATAGCCGCTTTGGCGGCCGGCTTGGTGCCGACCCAAAGGACAATGCCGCCCTGCGCCATGGTCTCTTTAAGAAATGCGATGGCTTTGGCCAAACTCTTTACCGTCTCCTCCGGGTCAATTATCTCTATTTCGTTCCGGCGACCGCCCAAAAACGGCTTCATCCGGGGATGGGTAACCGTCTTTTTGTGGCCGTAAAAAAGGCCGGCCTTGGCCATTTCCGTTATCTGCTCTTCGCTTAATGTTTCCACTGCCATAATGTGTTGCTATGGTAATAAAAACCCCTTAAAAAGTCAAAGATTTCTCCATTTCTCTATCTCCTTGTGGTTCCCGGACATGAGGGCGCCGGGCACCTTATGTTTTTTCCAGATTTCCGGCCGGGTATAGACCGGGTAGGAGCCCTTGATGTCTTCCAGTGATTCCGTCTTGCCCAAAACGCCCGGCACCTGCCGGCTTACCGCCTCGGTCACGATAAGGGCCGGGAGTTCCCCGCCCGCCAGGATGAAATCACCGACGGATATCTCCTCATCGGCCAAGTGCTTGGCTACGCGTTCATCCACGCCCTCGTACCGCCCGCAAATAAAAATGAGGTGGTCATATTTAGAGAGGCGCCTGGCCTCTTTCTGGGTAAACATCTTCCCGCGCGTGGAGAACAAAATTATCCGCGACTTTCTCTTCTTGCCTATCTTTTTGAGCGCGGCCTCTATCGGCTCCGGCCGGAAGACCATCCCCGGCCCGCCGCCGAAGGGCCGGTCGTCCACCTGCTTATGCCGGCCCAAACCGAAATCCCGCAGGTTCACCAGATCAAATTTCAATATCTTCTTTTTTGCCGCCCGGCCCAAAATGGACGAGTCCAAATATTTTTCCACCGCCTCCGGGAACAAAGTGATTATATGAAACGTCATATTGCGATAAAATTAACCTAATTATTCTAATTAGTCTAATTAACCTAATCATACGACAATCGGCCGATTTAGAATAATTAGAGCAATTAGGTCAATTAGAAATTACTCTTGCATGCAAAAGAAAGCCGCTCCAATTGGAGCGGCTTCCGTATACAAGAGATTCTACTCTCTCGTTTCATGCTGTCCGCGCGTGGAACCTTCCGGCTCCTCTATCTTCAAATTCACGCGGGCATTGCTCTTGATGCCGACGATGCGAAGCAAGCTCCGGATCGCCTTGGCGGTCGCACCCTGGCGGCCCACCACCTGGCCCATATCCTGCGCGTTGACCTTGAGCGTAAGAAGCACGCCCATCTCGTCCACCCGCCGGTCGATCACCACGTCATCCGGATGATCCACGATGGCCTTCACCAAGAATTCCAAGAAATCCTTATCGGATGTTTCTTTCATGCTGGTGTTCATTCATTCGCCGACCTTTTCTTTCGTTTCTTTCCTGACTGGAAATTACTTATAACCTAGCACAAATATAATAAAAAGTCAAGATGATTAGGCGGCCGCTGGAGCTTCGGGAGCTTCCGGGGCTTTTTGAGCAACCGGAGCAGCCGGCGCGGCAGCAGCAGGCGCGGCGGGTGCGGCAACCTCGGCGGATTTCTTAGGCTGATGATGGACCGGTATTTTCTTGCCAGAGAGAATGCCTGCCGTGATGAGCAAATTGTGGACGGTGGGCGTCGGCTGAGCCCCCTTCTTTATCCATTCCAAAGCTCTTTCTTTGACCACGTCAAACTTGTCCGTCCGCGGGTTCCACCAGCCAAGATCATCGGTAAAGCGGCCCACCATCTTGGAGCGCTTTTCCGCCACCACGACCCGGAAGGACCCTTGGTGCTTCTTCCCTATTCTTTTAAGCTTTATCGCTAGCATTGGCTGTATTTACTACAAAGGCAAGGATACAAAAAACCCGCCAAAAAGGCAAGTTTTGAAATAAAAGGCCCCGATAACATTCGTCAACGGGGCCACATTTAAAAGCGGTGCGCCAAGAATTAATCAGATGCTACAGCGCGCCACACTTGAGCACGATGCGCACAGGCTATCAAACGATTGCTACGTGAAGCGCCGCTTGACCCGATCCATTCTAACTCCCAACGCTCTTTACTTTTTTCTGGCACCAGAGCTGGCGTGAAATACAGGAAGCCATCAACCCTGACCTCCAGGCCTGGCATAAAAATAATCTCGATTTTGCCGGTCAACTCTTTGAATTCAGGATATTCATCTTGATTTCTGACCAGCCATTGAGCATGTTGATATCCCAACAGCCTTCCGGCTATGGCGCTCAACCTGAAGTCCAACTCCGCCATTGATATCTCGCTTTCCTCGGGAGACAGTATCGTACCCAAAGCAAGCTGTATTGGCCCCGTCTGTGAGATATCGTATGCGATTTTCACAGAAGACCCTTGTAAAACGGCGGAAAGTTCTTCTATGTCTGGTCGTCCCATGGGTGGGATATAAATTGTCCGCCGCAATTTTGTTTCCTGAAAGTAATCGTGCACCATGCGAACACGTGCCATGGTTTTAAGGAAATCGGTAAATTTACTACCGAACTCTTCAGGAGGTAATTGGATAACCTCTGCTTGAAGAGCATCCCCATCGAGCTCATCCCAGTTGATTTGGGTTGCTACTCGGGCACTGACCTGCAGAGCTTGGCCACGCGATACGGTTCCACTCATTTCTTCGCCTTTCACTAGATTTAAGGATTCTATGGGTCCGATCGTTCGTTCACGGACACTAGAAACCATTTCAAACTTCCGCCTTTAAAGTGCCTAAAACTACCTATTTTGTCAACCATCACTCAAAGTTAAAAAGCCATGGCTAAATAACTTAGAAAAACCGGAACGGGTTCTTGAACTGGCACTAACTAAGGCGGCTTCGCCTCTTGTTCCGAAAGCGGCTCTCGGAGGCCGCAAAAGCTCGGTTCCATCCGTCAGCCGACGGACGGATTTTGCGGCCGAGAGTGCAGCGTGGTCGTCCGCCGCTGGAGCGGACGAACCACCGGCGATTGAGGAATAAGAGGCGAAGCCGCCGTTACTCGAGCTTCAGCGAAAGGACCTTGGAAACCCCGTCATCCCCCATAGTCACCCCGTAAAGCACCTCCGCCGCTTCCATGGTTGAGCGGTTGTGGGTGACGATGACGAACTGGGTCTTTGAGGCGAATTCCTTGATAAGTTCGGCGAAGCGCCGGGCATTCTCTTCATCCAGGGCCGCGTCTATCTCGTCCAAGACGAGGAAGGGCGGCGGCGAGATGGCGATGAGAGCAAAGAGGGCAGCGAGGGAGACGAGCGTCTTTTCCCCGCCTGAGAGCATCTCCAGGTTGGTTATCTTCTTCCGCGGCACGCTCACATCCACCTCCACGCCTATCTCCAAATCCGGCTCTTCATCGCTGCCATTGCCGGCCAGCGGCTGTTCCCCGCCCTCTCCGTTTGGCGGCGCTTCTTCAGTGATCACCGGGGGCTTTTTAACCTCCAAAGACAGCTTTGCCTTGCCGCCGCCGAACATCAATCGGAAGTAGTTGTTGAACTCCTCGCTGATAGCGTGGAAGGCCTTTTTAAAATCTTCGCGGATGCGCTCGTCCAGGTCTTTAATGAGCGCCTTGAGGTCCGCGCTCGCCTTCGTGAGGTCCGCTATCTGCTGGGTCAGAAAATCGTACCGGGCCTCGCTCTCGTCCGCCTCCTTGATCAAGCTCGCGTCTATTTCGCCTATCGCGGCTAATTCCCCCCGCAGGCGCATCAGCTTCCTTTCCGTTTCGCTCCACGCCTCCGGCCCCAGGGCGTCCGTTCCGATGGGCGGATTCGCCATTTTGAGTTCCGCAAGCGCGCGGCCCAAGGCGAGCCATTCGCGCTCCAAATCCTTGAGGCCGATCTGAAGTTTTTCCTTTTCCAAGAGCTGGGATTGGATGCGCTGTTCCAGCGCCCGGGCGGCATTCTTGGCCTTGTTCAAATTTTCCACCCGTTCGCGGAAGACCTGGCTGGACTTCTGTTGGCTTAACGCGATCTCTTCCTCTTCTTTTTGGAGTTTTTGGATGGATTCTTTTTTGCCCTTGAGCGCCTCCTTGAGCTTATCGCTTTGAAGGACGAGGTCCTTGTCCAGCACGGCGCTTTCGCCTTCAATGAACTTTTTGAGGCGCGAGAGCCATTCGTCAATGGAGCGCTTGACGCCGGCAAGGTCATCGGCGCCGCGCCAAACCGCAAGGTCCTTCCGCAGGTCCTGCACGAGCATTTTGAGTTCCGCGGCGGAATGGTCCGTCGGGGCCACCGCCTTTTGCATTTCAAGCCGCGCCTCCAGCTTCGCCAGTTCCAATGCGAGACCGGATTCTTCCTGGGCGGCCGCTTTTATCTTTTCCCGAATGCTCCGCGCTTTTTCAAAATCGGCGTCGGTATTCTTCTCTTTTTCCAAAACGCTCTCCTGGCCGGAAACATCGCGATTCGCCGCGGCGAGCTCTTCTTGAAGCGCTTTAAGCGGCGTCTCCACCCTGGCCAAACTTTCGGAGAGCGCCTTATTGCGGACGTAGAAATAGGCGTCCTCCAGGGCTTTGAGCTCTTCCTCCACCTCCGTCCGGCGCAGAAAGCGGCTCTTTTGGCGCTTCAGTATGCGCACGTGGGGCGCGAGCTCCTCAAGCATCGCCCGCACCTTTTCCATGTTTATCTCGCTCGCTTCCAGGCGCCTTTCGGCCTGGTTCTTTTTCAAACGGAATTCGCGGAGGCCCAGCACCTCTTCTATCATCAGCCGCCTTTCCTCCGGGGTGCTCCGAACGAAGATGTCGCTCTGCCCCTGGCCTACGATCATGAGCCCGCGCGTGCCGAGGCGCGCTTTGGCGAGGAGCGGCAAAAGGTCTTTGAGCTTGACCTCGCTGTCGTTCAACGCAAAGGACGATTCGCCCGACCGGTCAATGCGCCTTTCAAGGACCGCTTCGGCCGTCTCGCCCGGGAAGAGCTTTTTCTGATTGTTGAAACAAAGCGCCACCTTGGCGAAACCGACGGCGGGTTTTTTGGGCGTGCCGGCGAAGATGAGGTTGCCTAAGGTCTCGCCGCGGAGCTGTTTCGCTTCGCGCTCCCCCAAGACCCAGCGAATGGCGTCAATGATGTTGGACTTTCCGGAACCGTTCGGCCCCACGACGGCCGTGACGCGCGAGGGAAATTCCAAAACCGTCTTTCCGGCGAAAGATTTAAAGCCCTGGAGCTCCAGCCGCGTCAAAAAGTTAGTCATGCCGTTTCGCTTCGTTTGCCAGTTTCGTAAGGGCATTCCGGGCGGCGCGGTTCTCCGCCTCCTGTTTGGAAGAGCCCTGGCCTTCGGCGAAAAGCTCTTCGCTGAAATAAACCCCGACTTCAAACTGCTTTTGATGGTCCGGGCCGCTTTCGCGCACGACTTCGTAGGTCGGCGTCACCTTCAGCTTCTCCTGAATGACCTCCTGAAGAACGCTCTTCGGATCACGGTCCAGACCTTTTTCCACTATCTCTTCCAAATGCGGTATCACGAGTTTGTCCACGACCTCGCGCGAGACCTCGTAGCCGAGGTCCAGATAGACGGCTCCCACGAGGGCCTCAAAAGCGTTGGAGAGGATGATGTCCTTCGCCTTCTTGCTGTCCTTGGCCTCGCCCCGGGACATGAGGACGAACTTTTGCAGGTCAATTTCTTTGGCGATGACGGAGAGCATTTCACGGTTCACGAGAGCGGCCCGGAGCGTGGTCATCCGGCCTTCTTGAAAGTCGGGGAAACGGGTAAAAAGCCGTTCGGTGACGGCAAGTTCCAGCACGGCGTCTCCCAAGTATTCCAGCCGCTCATTTTGGGGAAGCGGCCAGGCGGGATGCTCGTTCAAGTAGGAGCGGTGCGTTAGGGCTTCCTTCAAAACCTCCTGGTTTTTGAACTTAACCCCTAAAGTCCCCTCCAATTTGGATAGGTCGGTCATTTACGTTGCAAGCTTTTCTCTGCCTCAATTTTAACGTAAAATAAGCTCAATGTATATCCCCACGATAGGCCTGGAGATCCCCGCCTCCGCTAAAGCTACGGCGGGCAAGCATGCTTAACTCTTATGTATATTCCGACAATAGGACTAGAAATACATGCTGAATTAAAAACCCGGACCAAAATGTTCTGCGGGTGCAAGAACGATCCCGACGAAGCGCGCCCCAATGTGAACGTCTGCCCCGTCTGCCTCGGCCATCCCGGCACGCTCCCCGTCATCAACAAAGAGGCGGTGGCCTTGATGGTGAAGATTGGTCTGGCTTTGGGCGGCGAAATCGCCGGTTTTTCGCAATTTGACCGCAAGAGCTATTTTTACCCCGACCTCCCCAAGGGCTACCAGATCTCCCAATACGAATTCCCCATCGTCCAAAAGGGACTCTTGAACGGCATCCGCATCACCCGCGTTCATCTTGAAGAGGATGCCGGCCGCCTTCTTCACAGCGCGGACAAACGCGGAATAGACGCGGAAGGTCGCGGAAAACTTCCGCGTAATTCTGCGTCCGGTCAGCGAGATTCCGCGACGCTAGTAGATTTCAACCGCGCCGGCGTCCCCTTGATGGAACTCGTAACGGAACCGGACATTAAAAACGCCGAGGAGGCCGTCGCCTTCGCGACCGCCCTGCGGCAGATACTCCGCTACCTCGACGCCTCGGATGCCGACATGGAGAAGGGCCAGATGAGGATAGAAGCCAATGTGTCCGTCGCTCCGGAAGGCGCGGGCAAACTCGGCACGAAGGTGGAGGTTAAAAACATAAATTCGTTCAAGGCCGTCCATGACGCCATAGAGTACGAAATAGAAAGGCAGTCCAAGGTTTTGGACGAGGGCGGCAAGCTCAAACAGGAGACGCGCGGCTGGGACGACGTTAAGGGCGTGACGGTGAGCCAGCGGAGCAAGGAAGAGGCGAATGATTACCGCTACTTCCCCGAGCCGGACCTGCCGCCGATGGACCTGCGCCAGGCCTTTGATATCCAAAAAATAAAAGACGAACTGCCGGAACTGCCGGAAGCGAAGCGGCACCGCTTCGTGCAGGAGTTCGGCTTGCCCCAGGCCCAGGCGGAAACACTCACGATGGACAAGGAGTTCGCCGCCTATTTTGAAGAGGCGGCCTCGGAACTAAAAGCACTTTCGCCGCAAGCCGACTTCCAAACCCTCGCGAACTATTTAACGAGCGACTTCCGGGGGCTGATGAAGAACGCGAACATTGAAATTATTGACGTGAAGGTTCCGCCGGAGCACATCGCCCATCTCGTGGCGCTCATAAGCGCGGGACAGCTCACGAGCCGCCTCGCCAAGGACGTCTTGGGCAAGATGTTCCAAACCGGCGAAGACCCGGAGACTCTGATGAAAAGCGAAGGCATGGAGCTTATGAGCGGCGAGGATGAGCTTGGGAAGATCGCCGACGAGGTCATCGCCGGAAACGCCAAGTCCGTTACCGATTTCAAGAAGGGCAAACAGAACGCCCTGCAATTCCTCGTCGGCCAGATAATGGCAAGGACCAAGGGGAAGGCAGAGCCGAATATCGCAAAAAGAATCTTAGAAGAGAGGTTGAAATAGGTCTTCCTTTGAATTTCTAATTAACCTAATTACTCTAATTAACCTAAACGTATTTTAGACATTCGTTCATTAGGAATTGATTAGAGCAATTAGAAATTAGAACAATTAGAATAATTTAAATCAACGTGTCCAGCGCCCGGTTCACCAGGGCGTCGGCTTTTTTATTCTCCTCCCGCGGCACGTGCTTGAACGTCACCGACTTGAAGTCCAACTTCAGGTTCCAAACGTCAATAAAGAGCGATTTCAAACTCTCTTCTTTTATCTTGTATTCCCCGTTCATCTGCTTCACCAAAAGTTCGCTGTCGGCTCGCACCTCTATCTCCGCCTCCCCCGCTTTCTTGCCGCCTAAAAGGGCCTTGGCCTTCTTGAGGGCGAAGATGACGGCGCTGTATTCGGCGATATTGTTCGTGGTCTTGCCGATATATTCGCCGTATTCCCGGCCATCCACGACGGCGCCAATCGCCGCCGGTCCAGGGTTGCCCCTCGCTCCTCCATCCGTATTGATGATTATTTTTTGATGTTTTTCCATGGGAATGGTTCCGTGGCCGGCAACGTAAATCCGGACGCGTGCTTATGGCCTCCTCCGCCGGGGAACTTGGCCGCTAATTTTGAAACGTCCATATCGCCTTTGGACCGCAGGGAATATTTACGGTTCTTTCCGTTCTCGTACCAAACGATGCCGATCGGATGGTCCTTATCAATGAGCCGGTGGCCGACGAGCGAATGGATCTGGGCCGCGCCCTCGTTTACAACCCTGGCCCGGTAACCGCAAAACTCCACTTCATAGGCATGGGCTAGGACGTCCTGAACCAAGCCGTCCCGGTACTCGCCGATGACCTTCCCTTCGGCAATGCACTTCACGCGGCTTTCCTTGTTCTCAAGCGTCTCCGCAAGCTTGTTCCATTCCTTGAATTTAAAATTCGCAAGGCCGAGCCAATTTCCAACGGCATAAGTATTCGGCATTTTGAACTTCCACAGGTCATTATCCTCAACATACTTCAAAAGGAGCGGCATATCTTTATCGGGGTAAAAATGCTTCCAGGCCAGAACCGCGCCGGAATGCTTGAGATTGAAGATGAAGTTCGTGACGTAAGGACCGCGGTCATGGTTGGTCGGATGATGGTCAATAACCGTGACCGACTTGTTCGCGGATGTGAGCTTTTTTAGATTTTCCGGCGAAGCGCAGACATCCAGAAAATAGACCTCGCGGCCTGCCACCTCCATGCCGCCCAGCTGGTCTTTGCCCTGGCTCGCGTTTATCGGCACATATTGGGCCTTCGCGCCGAACTTCTTCCAGGCCGCCCAGGCGGCGCTGAACCCGTCCGGACAGCTGGCGTGATAGAAAACTATGATGGGTTTCATTTGAGCGATTCTATGCCCGGCAATTTTTTGCCGGAAAGGTAGTCCAGCATGGCGCCGCCGCCCGTTGATATCCATATCCGCCGACCAACGCGGATATCACGCAGACCGTCGCGGAAACGTTTCTGCGTCATTCCGCGTTCAGTCCGCGTAATTCCGCGGTTGACGAGCTGTAGCGAAGCAACAGTTTCCCCGCCGCCAATAATGACCTTCGCTTTTTTGTTGGCTAAAACCGCCTTCCAAATCCCCTTCGTGCCATTTCCGAATTCCTTCCTTTCAAACCAGCCCATCGGACCGTTCCAGACAACGACTCGCGAACGCTTAATGACGGCCGCATATTCTTTGACGGTCTTCGGACCGATATCCAAAATGGCAGTCTTATCCCATTTAAGGTCGGACGGTAAATGGACCTTCTTTGAATTTAAATACGGTTTGATGAGGGGCAAGGCGGCGCCATCCACGAGCGAGTCAATAACATTCATCCCCTCCGCCCGGAGGAAGGTATTGGCCGGGCCGCCGCCGACAAGAACATCGTCGGCCTCCCGCCGGCCGGCGGACCAAAAGTTTTGTATCACTCCCACCTTATCCGATATCTTCGCTCCACCGATGATGAGCGTAAACGGATGCTTGGTGTAATCAATTATATCACCCAAATTCTTGAGCTCTTTTTCCATCAAAAGACCGGCGTACGACGGCAGGTATTTCGTAATGGCGCAGACCGAAGCATTCGCCCGGTGCGAAACGGCAAAGGCGTCGTTCACGTAAAAGTCGCCGCACTTGGCCAGCTCGCGCGCGAACGACGGGTCGTTCGTATCTTCACCTTTGAAAAACCGCAGGTTCTCAACCAGGACCAAGTGATCCACTGACTTCTCAACGGCTTTTTTAAGCGCTCCCAGCCGAGCCACTTCAATAAAAGCCACTGGCGTTTGAAGCTTTTTCGCAAAAATCGGCGCGAAAGGCAAAAGCGATAGCGCGTCCTTATCCCTCGCCGCTTGTTTCTTATCTCGTACATCAGGCCGCCCGCGATGGCTTAAAAGAACCACCCTCACCTTATTTTTCAAAAGCAGCTTAATGGTCGGCAGGACCGCTTCCAGGCGGTATGAGTCCAGCGGCATTCCCTGCTCCACGTTCAAGTCCACGCGCAAAAGACACGTTTTCCCGGAGTTTTTTTTCAGATTCTGTCCGCTCAAGTATTTGATCATCGGTATTCAGTATAGCGCAAACGAAAATTATGAAAAATAAAAGACCGCCTATCCATTCGGACGGCGGTCGAACACCTAATTGCTTCTGGCCATATAAATTACGGCCTTGAATTTTCGGGCTATATATTTACAGCCTCAAATCCCGGGCGAGAAGCAGTCACCTTCATCCACACTTTATTTCATTGCGAGTAGATCATCGAGGATCTTAGCCCAATCCTTGGCGTGGAATATTTCCTTACCAATGCCGTCGCAATAGACGCAGTCATAAGTCGATCCATCCACTCGTTGGCGTTTTCCTTTGTCGCAGTGAGGACAGGGCTTATCAAGGATGACTGCTCTTGTTGGGGCATTAGTGCGGTAGCTTATAAGTAATTTAAACCTACCCATAAACTCAACATTATTCAGCGTGTCCACTGCCCATGCCATAGGATGGTCGTGATGACTCACTCCTGCGGAGGCCACCACAACCTTAACCGTGGGTGAAGCAGTAAGCGCTATCAGGGCAAGTATTAGCCCGTATGGCATTTGTTGCCCTCGGAATTCGTCGGAGTGCTCAAGGCCATGCTTTTCTGCTGGCATAAGAAAATCCGTAAGCACCACGTCGAAGTCACATACGAACTTGCCATGCTCTCTATCCCACATCATTTGTCTCGCTTCATTGAAAGTTGAGGACAGAACCAACTCATTGGCGGAGCCTAGCTGATATTTTGCTGCATCAAGATGCAGCTGCGTATCATCAACAACAAGGATCTTCACTTTAACCTCCCTTTTCGATTTAGTTATTTCACTCAAGCCGCGATCAAATCACGACCTCAGTGAAATAACCAAACATTCTAAAGGAGTATTGCTAATATGTAATTCTCGATTTTCTGCCTAGATTATAGCGTATTTATACTATTGCGTCAAGCTATCAAAAATCAGCATCATCCCCGTCTACGTCACTTACCCAGGCGATAGCAGAAATAAGGAACAAGTGAAAACAATCCTTCGACGCGGCTCAGGATATTTTCTGCGTAGCAGAAAATAGAAAAGGAGCTTTTGTATGCCGGCGTACCCTACTTTCCCAACCTAACGGTTAGTATCATCAGGCCTAAGCGCTTTCACTTCTCAGTTCGGAATGGATGAGGTGGGCCACGCTTAGGTTAAACACCGACAAACAAAAACTCCCTTTTGGGCCGACGTTGTCCCGCACGTTGCGGGATGCTCGATTTTGTTATCCCTCATTAATTCGGGAACAAAATCGGCACAGGTCGGCTTTTTGAGATAGAAATTAATGTGCTCCAATGAGCGTAAAGTGAATCGTTGAACATATTAGTACTCCTCGGCTAAAAACATTGCTGTTCTTACACCTAGAGCCTATCAACCTGGTAGTCTTCCAGGAGTTCATAGTGTCTAATCTTGGGAGAGGCTTCGCGCTTAGATGCTTTCAGCGCTTATCCCGTCCGAACATAGCTACCCGGCAATTCACCTGGTGGCAAAGCCGGTACACCAGCGGTTCGTTCAACCCGGTCCTCTCGTCGCGTAATCACGCATCACTGCGTGCGCAGACTATATCTTCACCCGCCAACAATGCTATCGCATAGTTTTGGGCGGGGGCGGCGTATTATGACGCTCGAAAGCGCCATCTTCATTCGCCCGTAGGCGAAATCCAGTCGTTACGGGGTCAAACCTAAAACTTTCTTAAGCTCTTCTTTCGTCTTTTTGCTTCTCGACGCATAGTTTTCCGTCTGAATGACGAATATGCAATCGATTAGCTTCAATAGGTCGCTCTGCGTAAGCTTGCGGGATTCCTTAAGGATTCCCGAGGCTTTATAAAGAGCTTCCGCCTGAAGTTTCTTGAAACGAATGAAGGGTAAAAGTTCTCGGATTATTTGGTTGACTTGGGCGAATCCGTTTATACGCAATTCGCTCATGCCATCGTTTCTCTTAGAAACGTACCCAATCCCAAGAACTTCGCGGATGAAATGGAGCGGTTTTTCATGCCGGCTGTCTTGATAAAAACAGATCGTGCACATGAACCGATATTTCGTCCGGCCATCTTTTCGCTTCTTAATTTGAAGCATTAGACTGCCATCACCGTCTAAAAATCCGGCGATGTAGGCTAAATTAGTTTTAGATCGACTTCCCACGGTATTGTCTTTATGCGTTTCTGGTCCTCAAGTAATTGTACCATTTTTACTGGACCGATGTTGTAAAAATGGCTATCAACGAACCAAATCCGCTAAAGAGTCCACCGTTATTAGCCGCATTGTCATCAGGAATTACTTCCTGAAGTAGCAATTTTGCTTACTAGGGTCGACTTCCCTCAAACACTCACGCTGACAGCAGATAGAGACTAACCTGTCTCACGACGGTTTGAACCCAGCTCACGTACCACTTTAATTGGCGAACAGCCAAACCCTTGGGGCCTTCTCCAGTCCCGGGATGTGGTGAGCCGACATCGAGGTGCCGAGCGAGATCGTCGATAGGGACTCTCGGATCTCACTAGCCTGTTATCCCCGGAGTAACTTTTGTCCGGTATCTCCCGCCTTTCTATAAAGGACGGTCGGGTCGCTAAACTCCGCTTTCGCGCCTGCGCGGCTTGTAGGCCTTGCAGTCAAGCCAGCTTTTGCTTTTGCACTTTAGGCGCGATGTCCATCCGCGCCAAGCTGACCTTAATAGGCCCCTCCATTACTTTTTAGGAGGGTTCTGCCCCAGAAAAACTGCCCGTCAG
>VFSW01001570.1_pt1 | contig 34861 bp, 23 predicted proteins | sample 5358111 | NCBI WGS metagenome assembly VFSW01 (sample SAMN11554181, study PRJNA540505) | mine drainage metagenome | isolation source: sediment from site ElyBrook_90M | place: USA: Ely Copper Mine, Vershire, VT | collected 2017
GACGAAATGTGGCGACGGACTTGACAAAAGTTCCAACTTTAAGGAGGCAGAGAGCACCCATTTCTTATGGAAATTAAATCCGAGGTGGGGATAAAAATTATTCCAATTTTTATTTGTAACTTATCGGCTTTTGCGGGGTTTTATCCACGGTGATGTAGCGCAAACTTCAGTTTGCGATCCTGCCACGGAGCCGCAAACTGAAGTAGCATCGTGGACGATGCGCGCTACAAATCGTTCGGTCTGATTCCTCATTCATCTATTCTCCAAGTTTCCGGTGAATCGTATCATCGCCACGTTGCTGCTGGTTTCCGGAGCCTTTTCGGCTGGGCGCGCCCACGCGCAAGTCACCCAGCGCGATAATTTCGGCACCGAGTTTTACGTCGCGTTCTTTCCTAACCAGGGCAGCGGCAATGAGTCGCTGAATACCGATGACCTCTATCTCACCAGCCGCGTCCCCGCCAGTGGCGAGGTGGACGTTCCCGCGCTCAACTTCTACCAAACGTTTACGACGACACCGGGCCAGATCACGACGATTGTGCTGCCGTCCAACACGTACGGCCAGACCGTCCTGCTCGCGGAAAGCGATGACGAGCAGGTCGTTCACGGCATGGCCGTCCATATCAAGAGTAATGATAACCCGATCGCCGTCTTTGGGATGAATCATAAACAATTTTCGAGCGATGCCTTCATGGGGCTGCCCGTCAATGTGCTTGGCACGGAATACCGCACGATGAATTATCCAACGTCCCTACCGGGCAGCGATAGTAAGACGCCGGGAGAATTCGTGATCGTTGCGGTCGAGGATTCAACGAATGTGGCGATTACACTTCGCGATGTTTCGTCACGCGGCACGCCGGCAAATACGCCGGTCAACATTCGCATGAATACCGGTGACGCGTATTTGGTGCAAGGCGATCCGGACCACTCCGGTAACGACCTTACCGGCAGCTTGATCGAATCGGATCATCCGATCGCGGTCTTAAGCGGACATAAGCGAACGGAAATTGGGACCAACATCGATGGCAGCGTCAGCCGCGACCTCTTGGTGGAGCAATTGCCGCCCGTCAGCGCCTGGGGAGATTCCGCGCTCGTCGTACCTTACGCCACATCCCAAAAGCCGGATTTAGTGCGCGTGGTTTGCGCTGAAGATGGCACGCAGATTTCCGTCAATGGCACGCCGGTTAACCAGACCTTCAATGCCGGCGATTTTTATGAGATTACCCAGCTTCCAGGGGTGACTTCCATTCAGGCTTCGAAACCCATCGAAGTCGGGCAGTATATGCACACGAGTTGGGGCGATTTTTACAATCCGAATGCAAATCCTCCCGCCTATGGCGATCCCGCGCTCGCGCTCGTGTACCCGGTTGAGCAATTCGATACGGCCTACACGTTCGTCAACGTCGTCAATGCCGATGCATTCACCGGCAATTTCGTCAATGTTGTCGCGGACGCCAGTGCGATCAATACCATGGTGCTCGATGGTGTTCCGATGGACCCCGCAGAATTCCATCCCATCCCGAACACCCGTTTCGATTACGCGCAGCACCAGCTCGTTCAAGGCACGCACAATATTTATGGCGCGAAACCGTTTGGCATCACGGTCTATGCGCTCGGCCCCGTCGATAGCTATGCCTATACCGGCGGAACGTCGCTCAAGACGATCACGCCGCTCGAAACCGTCGGCCTCAGCATTGATTTCGGAGACCGCGTGCTAACGACTGCTGACATTACCGGTCCGAACTTTCCTCACACCGCGAGCGATGCCTTCGACACCACGGTCGTATTGAAAAATGTCTCCGAAGATACCGTCAATATTTATTCGTTTCCAAAACGCATTTCGGATACCGACCGCTTTAATGTCGTTGGAACTTCCGGCGGGCGGGTTCCCGGCTTGGGGCTCCCACTCACCATTCCTCCGCTCGCTACCGATTCGTTTACCATCGAGTTCTGGCCGCACGAGGTCAATCGCCGGATGCACACGCAAATTACGGCGAACACGGATCATCTTCGCGCCTACGTCGTCGATGTCTATGGCGAAGGCGTCGAGCATAACCTCGGAATCTTTAGCGATTCGACCAAAACCGCGACCGTCGATACGATCGATTTCGGCACGTTCACTCCAACCGACAGCCCGGCGGATTCGGAAGTGTTCGTCGGGAACTACGGCGCGGATACGATGAACGTGAACCAGGTTTCCATGACGGCTAATTCGCCCGCAGGAGTCTTTACGGAAACGGGAATTCAATATGGCGGCGCCGCCGTATCGGCTCCCTTCTCGGTTGTGTCCTCCTCATCCGGGGCCGCGCGAATTGGATTGCAATTTACACCCACGGGGAAGCCAAAGGGATATTATTCCGATTCGCTCATCGTCACTTCCACCAGCATTAGCGACACCACTCGGAACGGAACGAAAGTAGCGAGCACGCGCGTCGTGGTCTTGATTGGCCGCGTTGACATTATCACCGCACTTCAGCCTTCCGTCGCAAGCGTCGCATGGGACACGACGATGGTCTGCGACGATTCTTCGTTCACTATTTCGGTTGCGAATCCGAACGATCTGCCGGTAACCATCACCAATGCGGCCATCGTGGGCACAAACGCCGGGGACTTTGCGCTCTCGACCAAAACGCCACTCATCATTCCGCCGGGTGGAACCGCGACCGTTCAAGTCCATTTCCTTCCCACGGGACGCGGCGTGAAAAATGCCGAAGCGGTCCTCACGTTCAATCTGCCGAAGAACGCTATACCAGATACGGTGCTGCTTGCCGGCACCGGCAACAAGCTTACGCTCGAACTCGCCGCGCAGCGGAACGTCCATGCCTACGCGCTCGACCCCTTCTTCTTGGTTCCCATCTATGCGAAGACGGATCTGACGCCATTCGCTTCCGATGGCTACGAAATTCACGTCCAGTACAATTCGATACATTTGAAGCTGATCGATGTCGTAACCAACGGCACGCTCACACCACAGGGTTACCCAACCATCTATTCTTCCAGCCCGCCCGGGGAGGACACGATCGTATTCCAACAAGGCGGCTCGGAAACCGCAAGCACCGGCACGCCCATTACTGGCGGTGGACCGGCAAGCCCAACCGCTACCGCGTCGTTTCCCGATGGACAACCGCTGATCTATCTTAAATTCCAGCCAATTATGGCCGGAGCCGATCCGCAAACGTTCCAGGAAGGATTCCCTATCACGTTCGACGTGAGCTTTAACGATGCCGCCATTCCCTACGGATGCGCCGATCATATCTTCGACAGCGGCTATGCCGAGATCGATCCCGCCTGCGGCACCCAGTATCTGATCACTCAGCCGGCCTTCCCCTCCGCGATGATGCTGGGCCAGCCAACGCCAAACCCCACGAATGCCGCCGTGAGTGTGAAGTACGATGTTTCGACCGAGGGACCCATCACCATCGATGCCGTCGATGCGGAGGGAAATATCGTCGCTACGCTCGTCAATGATGTGAAAAAGCCCGGCTACTACACCGCGACCCTCAGCGCCGACGCCCTGCCCAGCGGTGCCTACCTACTACGCATGACGGCCGAGAACTACCAAAGCGCAAAGCGGTTCGTCATCCAAAAATAAATTGTCTGACCTGGATTTGTGGAAATTTTCGAGATTAATAAGATTGGAATCCAATATGGACATCCTACAGAGTATTAAATTTGTAATTTGTAATTGATGTGAGTCGCCCCGCCCTGCTTGCCTCTATTGCGCTTGCCTTCGGCATATCGCTCGCCGTTGCGCTGCCTGATTTATTTTCATGGACCTATGTAGCGCCGGTTTTGCTCCTGGCGATTCTTGTAGTTATCGTTCCCTGGCGCAATTCCCTTTTCCGTGTTGCTTCGCTATTCGTGGCGTTGGTATTCTTGGGAGGGCTAAGTGCTACGCTCGAACGCGTAAGCTACCAGGATACGACGCTCGGCAACATTGCGGCGATGAAACCCGCCAAAGCCGTCCTGACAGGCACGCTCGCTTCGGACGACGAAATGAAGCGAGAGTATCTCTGGACCTTCGAAGCCGATAGCCTTGGCGTCAATCGAGGAACGCTGGTTCCCATCCATGGGCGGTGCTTGCTGCACGTCTCGAAGAATGGGCTTCGCCGTGCCTATATGAAGCGGGCGGCCTGGCTGCCAAAACCCGGCAGCCGGTTGCGCGTGTTTTGTTCGCTCGAACCGTTCCGTGCCGCGACGAATCCATTTGAGTACGCAAGCGACCCAAAACTTCAGACCACCACGCAAGCTGACGCGCAGGGGTACATCCGCTCGCGCTTCGATTATTACTTGCTTCATCGGCCGCATCCAAGCGTGATTTCCTGGATCGAAGAATCTCTTCTCTCGGCGCATAAATCCATTTTGACGTTACTGGATACCGCGATTCGCGATGAGAATGCGCGCGGATTTGTCGAAGCGGTCGTCCTGGGCGACCGCAGCGACATGGATAAGGAGACGCTGGATGCGTTTACCACTTCCGGCGTGGCGTATATTCTCGCGGTGAGCGGCTTCAATGTCGCGATCGTTGCGCTCGTAGTCGCGCAGCTTTTGCGGGTGTTCGGAATTTATGGATTCCGAACGCGAATATCGATCACGATGCTCATGGTTCTGCTCTATTCCGCCATCGTCGGATTCCAGCCGAGCGTGGTGCGCGCGCTCCTGATGATCGAGCTCTATCTCGTTGCGCTCCTCGCCGAACGCAAACCGGATCCGCTGAACATCGTGATGAGCGCGGCGGCAATCAACTTGCTCCTGCGGCCTTTCGACCTCTTCGATGTTGGCTTCCAGCTATCCTACGCCGGAGTGCTGGGAATGGTATTAATTGCGCCGAAGATTCTCTGGCTGTTCGGCCATGACAACGCGGAAGATTTGCCAACTCCCGGCAGTGACCGCCGGCTTCTCCACAGCAAATTCGTGAAGGAACTTGGGAGCGCAACGGCGCTCACATTGGGCGCCTCGATTTTGTCCTATCCAATAATTGCAACCCATTTTTACCGCATTTCCTTTATTGGGATCGCCGCCGCGCTGCCTCTCATTCCCTTGTCCGCGCTTATCACTGCATTTGGCTTTCTGCTTATTCCGATCACCGCCATTTCCCGTTGGCTTGGGCAACTCTATGGCGATGCGACCGATTATCTAAGTCAGGCTCAACTCCTGCTGACGAAACTGTTCGCGCACGTCCCGCTGGCCGCGCATTCCGCCGCAAGCCCAAGCTGGATTTTTTTGACGCTTCTTACGGCAAGTATGCTCTATTGCCTCTGGGCGAAGACACGACCTCAGTTCATGGGGCGAATGCTGCTTGCTTCCGCATTATTCTTCGCGCTCGGGGAAATCGGAGTTCCCTTCACCGATTCCGTGCTTGCCAGGAATGAAGGTAAACTGCAAGTTCTCTTTTTCGATGTCGGACAAGGGGATTGTATTTTCCTGCACACGCCCTCCGGCAAGAACTATTTTGTCGATTTTGGCAAAGTCGATTATAATGGAAATGCCATTCTCGAACGAACGGCACTGCCATTTCTTCGCGCTGAGAACATTACGCATATTGACGCGGGATTTATCAGCCACATGCACGTGGACCATGTGGGCGGCGCGCCCACGCTGCTCCAAGATTGCAGCATTGGCACGTTCTTCACAAGCGGCGAGCGCGTGGGGACTTCCGTCGCGCGGGAATTGGACTCCGAAACAACCGAGCAGCATGTTGCCACCCGCATTCTCGCGCGCGGCGATACCATACAGTTGGGTCCCGATCTCACGCTTTACGTGCTCAATCCCGACGCCCGCGTTCGCGCTTCGGAACTCACCGAGTACGGCCAGAACAGCCACAGCGGGATGCTCGCCTTCAAAGTGGTCTATCGCAATACCAGTTTTCTTTTCCTGGGCGACGTCGAACGGAGCGAAGAAGAAACGATGCTTTCGGCTTACGGAGATTTTCTTCGGTCGAACGTGGTGAAGGTTGCTCATCACGGGAGTCTGACGAGTTCTTCGAAAGAATTTGTCTCGGCAACGCATCCCGCATCGTCGGCGACGCAATACGCCGTAATTTCCGTTGGCGAGCACAATAATTTCGGACATCCCTCACTGGCTATTGTGAAGCGCTGGATGACTTCGGGCGCTCGCGTGTTCCGGACCGATCGGGATGGCGCCGTGCTGTTCGTGAGCGATGGCAACGGAGTGCGGCGCGTCCGTTGGAACTGATGGAATTAGTTATGGAATAAAGAAATTAGCACCGATCCGCAACCCGGCGGGCAGGTCTTGATAGAACGGGGATTTACGGGCGAGGGCATCTCGCCACGAGATACGTACAAGCCCGAGCGTAAAGTCGGTGTGCATGAGGAGCGCCATGACTCCGAGGGTGGATTGGCAATCCCATGCGAAGTTTCCGGCGGGATGAGGCTCCGTTCCGTCGATTGGCTTCACGGCTTCGATTGGCAATGCTGTGATCGCGAAATGGGGAGAAAGATAATATCGTAGAATGTATCCCGCTTCGGCGATGGCGGGCGCTTCGGGCGGGGGCAGCATCCCTGGGTTCCCAAGGGCTGCCGCTGTGGGCGCCGGCTCATCCCTCCACGCGTCCGGCAACATGTAATCCAGTTCCATCCCATCTGCGAACCCTTTCGTTCGTTCCCCACTGCTGTTTCGATCCCAAAGCAGTTGCGCGGAAATGCCATAGAGTTGGTTGGCGTAGGGATTGAATTCCATGTTGAAGATCGTAGCGGACATGCTCATTCCGGAGCCGAGTTTCGCCTGGTCGATTTCCTGGTTGGTGTTCGGGCCGCTCGGCACATGCCACTCCTTTCCGGCAAGGGGCAGTGGCTTGCCTGAGCCGGTCACTTCGGAGAACCATTTCCCAAAATCCCATCCCTCGGAATATCCGGCGGCAATCCCATAGTCGTTGGGAAGCCATCCCTGCGCCGTAAACCGCGGGGCTTCAGCACGGAACCAAAAATGGCGATCGATGATCCCCTCGATCTCCAAAAAGGAAACAAGATTTCGGGTTTCCCCTTTGTGTCCCGGTGCAAGCAGGAACTCGCGCTCGAAGGGCGTCATGCGTATTGCGAAATCATCGGCAAATTCGAATGCGAGCGAATAGCCCACACGTAGAATGGGCGAAGTTGATCGCCCACGATCAGTTAATCCGCCTTCATATTGTCGTTCGCCATAATCGACCATCAGGCCCGGTAAGACCGGCCCAAGCACGCCCATGGGAATGTCGAGATTGAAATCGGCGGTATAATCGCGCACGAGCATCATTGGTCGCCCACGATCGGTCGTCGATGCTTTCTGCATCGCACCCGCCGGGAGCGTAATGGAAGACGGGTGATATTCGATACCGGCATGGAAGAGCGGCCTCCACTCGCGCTCATCGGGCCGGAGCAGCCGCGCGGGCGCCACGCCCTTCCATCCGGCGAAATAGTGCGCGAGGTAGGCATTCCAGCTCGCGTGCTCGAAGGCAGTATCGATTCTGTGATAGATTCGCTCCCGCAAAACGTTCTCCGCCAACACAATGAGGAGTTCCTCGGTAGCGGCCACGGCTTCCTTCCCCCGTGGCGATAGGCAATCGTCATCCACCTGATAGGGATTCTTGGCGATTGAACAAGTGGAATCTGCGACGTTGTTATTCCAATAATCTTCATCGCGCTCGTCTGTAAGTTTATGTCCCCAGGGCCCCCCGAAGAACCGTTCCGCTTCGGGATGGAACAGATACGGAATAAATGCCGTCGGTTCCCACACTTTGCAATAGAGAATTCGCCAATTCGAATCGGCATCGCCGACGATCCTAGCGACATGCGCGGAACAATAGGAATCGGCAACCGAATGCAGAAGACTATAAACATCATGATCGCCCGCGCGCGCCGCAAGCGCATTGTTTAAGACACCCTCAAACCTCGAGGTAAGAAACGCGACGCAGCGTGGGTAGGCCGAATCGTAGAGCATGTGAGGATAGCCATAGGTGGGATCGGTCGTCGTATCCCAATATACGTCGCTCGAACGCGCGAGAAAATGAAAGCACTGCGAATTTCCCTCGAACTGCCGAGAAAGAATATAATCGAGATTGCCACTACGGACGATGGGCAGAGATTTAAGAGGATCATTCGTCGGGCCGGACTTCCAATCATGTGGCTCGTCCAGAATTCGATACGCGATGAGAATGTCCAGCGCATCCTTGCCGGAGAATGGCCGCCCGGCTATCGCAGAGAGCCGCGCAATATTCGTTCGTTCGAGCAGATGCCGGTAGGCCGTCGCCTCGATTATATCATGGCCTTTGGAGGTAAACGCAAAGGCACTCCGCATCGTCAACACCGAGATCGTCAATGATGAAAACGTCAACACTGAGGGCGGGCCAGCGAGGATCGTCAAACACCATAGTAATCGCAATGCCTTGCATCTTGATCGCCCACGATCATGCTCGTTCTGCCTCGACCGCATGGTGAATTTCCAAGCGAAGGATGTGCCAATCCTTACATGCTCGCATCCGCATCGTCAGTCCCGGGAAACCGTTGATCGTGGGCGATCAACGAGGGATGCTCCCCAGGATGCTAAATTCCCGCCTGAATGCCGGCCATCACCTTCACAGTCTCGCCTAATTGGTTTCCATAGAGGGCATGCATGATTGGCAGCCATACCGAGGCATCCAGCATGACGCGCGGCGCCAGAAAAAGCTGAATGCCGGGCGCTGCATACATCACATTCCCGCCGGACCACCCCAGCGAATCGTTATTGAGCGGCTGGCCATCCTGGGTCTCGTAACTTCGGAGCTCGCCTCGAATGGCAAACGAAGCGAAGACGGAGGGACTGAGCAACGTTGGCATGAAGCTGGGATCGATATAAAGCCGGTATTCCGCCTTCACATCGTAATTCAGACTGCTGCCATAGGTGTGCCCGCTTGCGCCGGAGCCAAAGCCGTGAATAAGTCCCAGCGCATCGGCCCCGATATTCCAGTTGGAGAAACCCAGGAGTCCGGAAAGACCGGCGTAGAAATCGGTCGTGCCGGTTCCCAGTTGCACGTCCGGATCGGCGGGCGCTCCGTTGTTCATCAGTGCCGTGGAACCATTCGAGAATTTCACTCCCGCGGTAACCGCGGCAATCCGCATATCGGCCCATTCGTGGTCCGAAACGACCCGGTCTTGCAGAATCAGCATCATGTCGCCGACTCCGGAATTGTAGATGGTGGAAGACCTGCCCACCACGGAAGTCGCGGTCGGATCGACCACCGTCTCGGCGGTATGCTTGAAGGGAACCATCAGCGTGGCCGAGAGCCGGTCCGTGATATCTCCTCGGAGGTCGAGCGTGTTCGTGAAGAACGTCTCGTTGGAGACGTAGGACTGATCCGTTGGAAAGGCAATCTCTGTTCCGTTCAGAAATTGCTGGCTTAGCACTGTGTAGCGCGTGTCTAATCGAATCGACGAGCCGTTCATGGTTAACGGAGAAATTCCCATGGAGCACCCGCAGAAATCGCAGTTGGAATAAATTCCCGGCGGCAACTGAGCATGCACCGCGGGAACGATCGTTAAAAGACTCAAAAAACAAATAGAAAGAAATGCAAAATCGCGTAGTTTCATACGTCAATAAAAAAATCGAATGTTAAAAAGCGCCCGCCGCGGCGGGTTACCTATGTAGCGCAAACTTCAGTTTGCGACTATGAGCGGGATCGCAAACTGAAGTAGCATCGTCGACGATGCGCGCCCCACCGGGAACTACGCGAACCGGGGAGGCTGAAGCAGTGTGGAACGCCATCCGGCGGCAAGATGCCGCGTGGGATGAGTCAGGTAATTTACAGGGGAGGGGAAGAGCGTTAGACTATTTAAGGATGCACACAAAAAGTGCCCATGGAGCGGTGCTCCTGATCGCTCCGTTTTATTATCGCTATTGACAGTGTTGGACTTCGCCATTTGCTTCATCAGGAAGCAGTGGCCGTTACAATTCGGAACTTTATGCTCGCAGAGGGTGCGGGCGATATGCTTTTGGTTGAGATGAAAAAGGAATGCCTCGAATGGCACGGCATTGAGTTGCAGCAGGAGCGCCGCAATCCCAATGAGCGCGAGGATCTTCGTATGAAACGGAGTATGCACCTGTGAGCTGATCTCTGGAGTTAAGCCACAGCTGATCGTGGGCGATCAGCCTTCAGCACGCGCAATTCTTCTCCGACTTTCGTAAATGCCTCGATCGCCTGATCGAGGTGATGCCGTTGGTGCGCGGCCGAAATCTGGACGCGAATTCGTGCCTGCCCTTTGGCTACGACGGGATAGAAAAATCCGGTGACGTAAATCCCCTCATCCTGCAAGCGAGCAGCAAATTTCTGCGCGAGCGGCGCATCGTAGAGCATGATCGGCACGATGGGATGAATGCCGGGCTTGATGTCGAAGCCAGCCTCGGTCATTCGCTGGCGGAAATATTTCGTATTGGCTTCGAGCTTGTCGCGCAGCTCGGTCGTCTCTTCGAGCATGTGGAGCACTTCGAGCGCAGCGCCGGCAATGGGCGGCGGGAGCGTGTTCGAAAAGAGATACGGCCGCGAACGTTGCCGCAGCATTTCGATGATCTCTTTCCTTCCCGAAGTAAAACCTCCCGCAGCGCCTCCCAACGCTTTGCCGAGCGTGGAAGTAATCATATCGACTCGGCCCATGACGTTCTCATGCTCGATCGAGCCACGTCCCGTCTTGCCAACGAAACCAGTGGCATGGGAATCATCGACCATCACGAGCGCCTCGTATTTATCGGCGAGATCGCAGATCTCGGAGAGCTTCGCGATGTCGCCATCCATCGAAAAGACGCCATCGGTAACAATGACGCGCCTTCGCTGTGCTTGCGACTCCTGAAGCTGCGTTTCGAGATCGGACATTACTCCGTGCTTATACCGGAAGCGTTTCGCTTTCGAAAGCCGGACGCCATCGATGATCGAAGCATGATTGAGTTCGTCCGAAATGATCGCGTCCTCTTCGCCAAAGAGCGGCTCGAACACGCCGCCGTTGGCGTCGAAGCAGGCGACGTAAAGGATGGTGTCATCCGTTTTAAGGAAGCGCGAGATTTCTCGCTCCAGCTCTTTGTGCAAATCCTGCGTGCCGCAAATAAACCGAACGCTCGACATCCCATAGCCATGTGTATCGAGCGTGCGGCGCGCGGCTTCGATCACTTTCGGATGGGAGGAAAGCCCGAGATAATTATTCGCGCAAAAGTTAAGGATTGTTTGGTCGCTGCCCTTGACACGAATTTCGACGCCCTGCGGCGTCGTGATCTCCCGTTCGTTCTTGTAAAGCCCCGCCTCGCGAATGGCGGTGAGTTCGGATGCTAATTGTTCTTTGACGTTGCCGTACATTGTGTTATTGATCGCCCGCAATCATGTGAGCGTTGTTTAATAAGATCGTTAGAGGTTTTGGATCGGTTCGGGTTTATCTTTGCATTAAACATCGCATGCACCTCATAAATCCCGCCGCGAATTCAATCCATGGTTATTTTATCAGCGTCATTTTCCGGGTAACAGTCGCGCGCTGGGTCTTTAGCTTGTAAAAATAGATTCCTGCCGGCCAATTTGTCGCGTCGAGAGTGTACACATGGCGTCCTGGATCGAGCTTATCATTTACAAGGAGAGCGACCTCGCGGCCAATCATGTCGAATACCGAAAGCCGTACCCATTCCGGTTTCATGAGGTGGAATGCAATTTGCGTTGACGCTACAAACGGCTCGGGATCGTTTTGCTCGACAAATACATCGCGATCCGAGCCATACTCCACCTTCACCGGTATACTATAGCCTGGCTCTTCCTTCTTGTTGAATCCCACGACCGCGACACGAAAATAGAGATCGAGATCCCCTTTTAGCGCCGGCAATTCTTCGAGCGCGTCATAGCTTTCGCGCGAAAGAATCGGCTGTCCAGGATGATCGGTCATCCGTGGTGGCGATTTCATCCCATGCCGCGCATCGACGGTCAGGAATTTGTCGAAGGGTCCATACGCGCCAATTCGCAGTTCGAGGCGGTATTGTTTCACTCCAAGCTCGCTGGTGCACGACCAATGCAAATGGACTCGCGTTGGCGAGGGCAGTTCCGCGGAGAACAAAACCGGAGCAAGCTGGACGGGCGAAGTAGTCCCGCGGATGGTTGCCATGCTGTCTAGCGTAAAATATATTGGCGCCGTTTCACTCACGCTCGAGCGCGCCCATCCGGCATATCCATCGAAATGGAAAAGAGCGAAGGCGCGTGACGGATCATTCGCATGACCCGTGTCGGGCGCGGCCACCACCATTCCGCGCTCAAATTCGGAAGGCTCACGATAGGCTTCCCGCTCCAGGTGTAACTCGTCGATCGAAAAATCTTTATAGCTCGTGGAAGTATCTCCGATCATCGTGGTGGAGATCGAGTGGAAAAGCGGCACAGAAAGGTGTTGCGATTGTTCGTGGGCGATCAAGGTTGGAGGCTCTGCATCCACGAAGAGTCGGAGCACGCCGAGCGAGTCAGACGAAAGCACCAGATAATGCCATGCACCATCATTGCAGAGAGCGTGGGGGGAAATAATAACTGGTGAAGCGTGCTTGCCTTGCCGTTCGAGCAGGGGTTGACCCAGCAATCCAATGGCGAGGCGAAGATCGTATCCATCCTCCGAATGGAATTTGCAGAGCGTTTCATCTGCGGCGTTCGTACGAAACCAGAACGCGATGCTGAAGGAATGCCGGAAGTAGTCTTCCAGCAACTCTGGCCGCGCAAGCAATGGCGCGAACGCGCCGCGCGTGCCTTCGACGACAAGCGCCCGCTCTTCGCGAGACACGCGCTCCATTCGGATAGATGCCACAAGCCGCTTCGTCGTTATCGACACGAACGAAAAATCATATTTCGAAGGAAACGTCATGCGCCAGTTATGCGATACCGGAATCGGATGCTTTGTTTTGGGATCGATCTTCTGTGGAGCATCGAGGGACGTTCGCTCGATTAACGCGGCCTTGACCGTAACGCGCGATTCCTTCGTATCGACAACGGGCGCGGTTGAAAACACAACGAAATATGCGATGCCCGCCGCGTTCGGATCAAAATCTCGCGCATAATCCGCTAAGGCAATCACGGACTGGCCCGATTCGCCTTCGAGGAGCGCGCGGACTTCGCCATAGGGCGCGATCGTTTCCGTATGATCGCTGCCCGCCTCCACCCGCCAGGCGCGCTTGAATTTCCAGTTTGCAGGAAATTCGAGCGCGAGCGTCCGGTCTATATTCGTTTCGCGCGCGGAAGCCGAAATAGCGATGGTGATGTCATCGCCTTCCGGAATCTGCTCCGGCGCGCGGACGAAGTTTATCTCACCGGAGGCGTGCGCAATAGTGGGAACAAAGAGCGAAAGTAACGAATAAAGAGTAACGAGTAACGAGTGGCGAAGAAATGTTTTAATCTCGCGAAAATTGCAATCGCTATCCACTATCCACTTTCTTATTCGTTACTCGTTATCCATCCAACGTCACTTAATTCCTCATCCGTGCAAGATAATCGAGCCGGTCCTGAAGCTGCGCTTTCGGGATGAGGAGCTTGTCCTTGCCGTAAATGCCATCCGCCGGATCGCGGAACGACAGTTCGTAGTCCTTGCTCATGATGATCGCTTCCTCGGGACACACTTCCTCGCAATAGCCGCAGAAAATGCAGCGGAGCATATTGATTTCGAAGACGACCGGATACCGCTCTTTTAAAAGTTCCGTCTCGCTCGCGCGCACTTCGATCGCGAGCGGGGGGCACACGCGCGAGCATAGCCCGCAGGCAACGCAGCGTTCGACGCCGTTCTCTTCCATCACCAACACGGGCCGGCCGCGAAATGACGCGGGTGGATCCCACCGCTCTTCGGGATATTGCCGCGTAAACTTCGGACGAAAAAGATGCTTGAACGTCGTCGCCAAGCCGCGAATAATTTCCGGGAGATAGAGCTTCTCCCAGAACGTCAGCTTTTGGCGCTTCGCGGGGTTGTTATATTTTGAGGTGTAGGCCATAACGATGATTAGTGCATCAAATACATTTTTTCAACCGCGGTCCAAACGATATTCAGGATGCCGAGCGGCAGCAGCACTTTCCATCCGAGGTTCATCAATTGATCGTACCGAAATCGTGGGAGCGACCACCGAACCCAGATAAAGACGAACAGAAGCCCAACGACTTTCAGCAGAAAGGCGATGACTCCGATAATAGTCAGCGCAAGGCTCGACAATCCCAATTGATCGACGAAGGGCACATGCCAGCCGCCTAAGAAGAGCACGGCTGTCACCGCGCTTGCGGTGATAATGTTCGCATATTCGGCAAGGAAAAAGAGAGCGAATTTCATCGAGCTATATTCCGTGTGGTAGCCGCCGACGAGTTCCGGCTCCGCTTCGGGAAGATCGAACGGCAGCCGATTCGTTTCCGCGAACGAAGAAACAAAAAAAAGCAGGAAGCCCAGCGGCGCGCGGACGATATTCCACAATCCGTTCGCCTGAGAACTAATAATCGTATTCAAATCGAGCGAACCGGAGAGCATTACTACGCTCAGAAGGCCAAGCCCGAGCGTGAGCTCGTAGCTGATCATCTGCGCGCTCGAACGAAGGCCACCAAGCAGCGAATACTTCGATCCGCTCGACCACCCCGCGAGCGTGATGCCATACACGCCGAGCGACGTGAGCGCGACGATAAAGAGTACGCCGATATTTATGCCTGAAGCGATCGTGAGCGGAACGGCGCGCGTGCCAAGCATGAGCGTGCCGCCGAACGGAATGACGGAGAGCACGGTAAACGCGACGGTAATCGAAATCACCGGCGCGGCCCAATGAAACCACTTTTGAGACATCGTTGGCTCGATGTCCTCTTTGAGCAGCAGCTTGAGCACGTCCGCGAGTGGCTGGAAGAGGCCCATCGGCCCGACGCGGTTTGGGCCAACGCGGTCCTGCACCCACGCGCTGATCCAGCGCTCCAGCAGCACCGTGTAGGACACCGCCGTAAGCACGACGAGTAAAATAATCGCGATTTTTATGAGTGCTTCAATTACCATTGGAATAGTTTAATTACTTCCGGCACTGACAATCCATGATAAAAACAATCCCGAAAATCGTCCGTGCAATTCGCTTAAATCTGCGCAATCCGGGTTTTGCATTAGAGTATCACGCTCCCAATGCTATCGATCCGTTCGGTCGAGGCTTGATAAACCTCTTCGTAAATCGGTTTTACCGGCGCGGCCTTCACGCGGCCATCCGCGATGGGCTGACCGAGATCGCCGAGCGAATCATACGACATCCCCTTAAATGCGGGAATTAGTTCGGCAATCTCATCGAACAGATTTTCGGTATGGAGATAGTTCCAACCAAGCCCAAGCTCTTTCGCGACCAGTTCGACGAATCGCCAGCCTTCGCGGGCGTCCCGCTTGTGGCCGCGCGCCCAAGCGTCGAAGGGCGAGCCAAAGCGATCTAAGCGCGACATGTGGAGATGGTCGATGCCTCGCATGTAGTATTTCGTCGTCACCGCTGGATTAAGTTGCTGCGCCCAACCATCGAAATTAACGAGAACACCATCTCGCTCCGCCCACTGTGAGGTCGGAAACACGATATCGGCTCGACGCGAAGTAACGCTTTCGTTCGCCGCTTCGCACGCGAAGAATTCCACATTTTCGAAGGCTTCGAGGAGAAGTGGATCGGCAAGAAAATCATCATGGAGTGCAAAAACAGCTTTAATCTTCCGCGAGCGGAGCAATTCGAGAACGGTCTGTTCCTCTTTCCGTTCGGCGTGAATGTGCTGGTAATGCCCATCGGCAACGGTGCCAACGAGCGCAGCGCCGAGCGCATTCGGAGTCCTATCCGCTTTGAGGAGCAATCGCTCATCCTCGCCGGAAAAATGCGGAATGAACGGGATCGCGTGCTTGCCGAATTTCTCTTTCGCGAGCTTCACCATCGCGTAGTTATCTTCGACTGTCGCATACGCAGAGCCGATAATCAGCACTTCATCCTTATGATATTTCGAAAGCTCTTGCGCGACGCGGCGCGCGGCAGTATCGTAATCGGTTGGCTGTTGCAGGCCGTTGGCGTCCTTCATGCGCGCGCCGCTGATGCGCTCCTCATTGACGGGCGGGTACGCATTGAGCCGGCCGTGATCGCACATCCAATAGGTATTGACGTTCGGATTATTACGCGGTTCGAGCCGTTCGATCACATTATTGCGAACGCCCACGCGAATGTTGCAGCCCATCGAACAGCCGGGGCAGATCGATTCCGTGAACGACATATCCCACACGCGCGCTTTGAAGCGAAAATCGTGGCTCGTAAGCGCGCCGACCGGACAAATGTCAATCACGTTCATCGACATATTATTATCGAATCCCATTTCGGGATCGGAGACGATCGTGACGTGATCGCCACGGTGTATGAAGGTGAGCACCGGCTGTTCGGCAACCTCCTGCGCGAAACGAATGCAGCGGGAACACGAAATACAGCGCTCGGCATCGAAGAGGACTTGCGGCCCAAGGGGAACACGCTTCGGCTTGTGAACTTTTTCCTCGACGAAGCGGGAGACGCCGCGCGAATGCTCAAAGGCATAGTCCTGCAGCTTGCACTGTCCGGCCTCGTCGCAGATCGGGCAATCGAGCGGATGATTGATAAGGAGGAATTCCATCACATCCTCGCGGCCCTCGATGGATTTGTCCGAAAGCGTATTCACGACCATGCCCTCACTCACGGGAGTGGCGCACGCGATCTGCAGCTTCCCCATTTTTTCAACTTCGACCAAACACATGCGGCAATTCCCCGCCACGCTCAGCGCCGGGTGCCAGCAAAAATGTGGGATGTCGATTCCATTTTCGAGCGCGGCCTGAATGATCGTCTGCCCCGCTTGCGCTTCGAGTTCTTTTCCGTCGATGGTGATTTTCGGCATGTCGTAGGATTAGTTGGGACTTCAAACAGCAGTAAAAGAGAAATCCATCCCTGAGATAAATTAACCCAGAATTCCGCATTCGCAGAAATCCACTATTTTATAAACTTCTTCGAATCCTCCCACTTCATCCCGAACGCTTCCGCGACGCCCTGATAAACAATCGTTCCGTCGATCACATTGAGGCCAAGGCGTAATTCGCGATTAGTAGAGATCGCCTTCTCGTAGCCTTCGTTCGCAAGCTGCACGGCATAGGGCAGTGTGGCGTTCGTGAGCGCGATCGTCGAAGTCATTGGCACGGCGCCCGGCATGTTGGCAACGCAGTAATGAACGACGCCATCGATCACATACGTCGGATTCTCGTGCGTCGTCGGTCGGCACGTTTCGATGCAACCACCCTGATCGACCGACACATCGACGACGACCGAACCCTCCTTCATGTCCTTCAGCATTTCGCGCGTCACAAGGTGCGGCGCTTTGGCACCTGGAATTAATACCGCGCCGATCACGAGATCGGCTTTTCTGATCAACGTGCGAACGTTGTAGGGATTCGACATCATCGTCGTGATATTCCGGGGCATCACATCGTCCAAGTAACGCAAACGATAGAGATTCGAATCGAGGATGGTCACGCGCGCGCCCAGGCCTGCCGCGATCTTCGCCGCATTCGTTCCCACCACTCCCCCACCGAGGACGACAACCTCGCCCGGATCGGTTCCCGGCACGCCCGCGAGCAGTACGCCGCGGCCGCCCATCGTTTTTTCGAGATACTTCGCGCCTTCCTGCGGCGCCATCCGTCCCGCTACTTCGGACATCGGGATCAGCAGCGGGAGCGAGTGATCGGCGCGCTGAACCGTTTCATACGCGATCGCAATGGATTTCGAATTCACGATCGCCTCCGTCAGCTCGCGGCTGGCGGCAAAATGGAAATAAGTGAAGAGCACCTGCCCCTTCTTGATCAGATCGTATTCCACTTTTATCGGCTCCTTGACCTTCATGATCATGTCCGCCGCCTGATAAACGGATTTGGCATCGGGCAGCAGCTCGGCACCGGCGGCGAGATAGTCCGCGTTCGGGAAGCCGGAACCATTTCCCGCGTTTGTTTCTACAATGACGGTATGGCCGTTCGTCACTAACATCTCCGCCCCGCTCGGCGTGAGCGCCACGCGGTTCTCGTTCTGCTTAATCTCTTTCGGTATGCCTATTCTCATTGTCTGCAATACTGTGATGCGATTCTTTTTTTTTGCTCCACCTCGGAGCGTGGGCTGAAACAAAGCGTGAAGGAGTTTTGTCCACGGATTGATAGCTCCCTCAGGAGCGTTATCTTTGCAGCCTCCGGTATCAAGCGGGGGTTACGGATGTTCCACAATTATTATTAGCTCCGGAGGAGCAAAACATTCCCCTCAAGTATGAGATGCCGCTCTCACGGAGCTTTTGGTTCCTGCGCGTATTGCAACCCCCGGTTGAAACCGGATGCTACAAATATGGCGCTCTTTCGGAGGGGACGCTGGAAGGATGCGCGGATGGCCGCGAACCCCGCGGTCCCCGGATTTATCGTTGGGACGCTCTACTATTAAGCTCACTTAAATCGTGGATGTGAGCGGAGGGCAAAGGAAATTATTATGAATGGAACGCTGAATTTTCGCATCGCCATCATCGTCGTCATGGCGCTTCTTTCCGGGATGATATCTCATCCCGTGGCAGTTCGCGGGCAAACTCCAGCGGACACCGTCCACTCTATCTTACCGTCGCTCGATTCCCTGAATCTCGATGCGGAGGCGTGCATCCTCATCAATCGCTGGCAAGGGAGCGCAGCGTGGCTCAATGCACCTATGAGATTGTTGAGTAGTACCGCGTCCTATGTTACGCTCGGTCTGCCCGGTGCCGTCACAACGTACGGAAGTCTTCGCCGGGACAATGGGATCGTCATTGCTGGCGCAAGCCTCCTCATTTCGGAGCTTGTCGCGGAAGGCATCGGTGAGGGCATCAAGTATCTCGTTGGAAGGAAAAGGCCGTATCAAGCCCTTCGCAATTATTGCATCTCGCCGGATACCACCGAGACCGCACCCTCGTTTCCTTCGGGTCATGCTATCGCCGTGTGGACGATTGTCACGAGCCTTTCACTCAACTATCCCAAATGGTATGTCATCGCCCCTTCGGCGATCTATGCAATAATGACGAGTCTCTCGAGACCCTTTTTGGGAGTGCATTACCCGTCCGACATCATTGCGGGCGCGGTTCTCGGTTTTCTCACTTCCTATGCATTCCACCAATGGGTTCAACCTCATTGGTTTCCACCTCGATAACGGACAGGCAATCTTTCCTGCATTCGGCTCCGCACAACGTAATGTATCGTCCTGGGGGCCTCTGGCTCCTAAAACGATCCACGAACCCCGGTCCCCTCACGCCACCTTGATGCCCATGGATCACCCCCGGTCCGGTCGAGAGAAGAACGCCGCTCCATGCGCATACCTATTTAGTTTACAGTAAAGTAATAGAGGGAAAAGCTCGCCGGCGTATAAATTTGATTAGCGGTTTCGCTGGCATTGCCACCAAACACGCACACTTTGCCGTTTACGGCTCCGCTCGTCGCGTCATATTCCCCAACTGGCATTGCCGTTCCGGTCGTCCAGGAATTTCCCGCGGTGTTGTAGATTTGCACCGGGCTTTCCGAGGAGGCACTTCCCCAGAACACATAGATATTCATGCCCACGGCGGCGCATGTTGCGCTATATTCCCCGATGGGCATGTGCGATCCCGTGGTCCAAGAATTTTCCGTGGTGCTGTATATTTGAACAGCGGTGTCGCCATGGTACCCACCGAACACATAGATACTCGTGCCTACGGCCGCGCACGTCGCGGCAAATACGCCGGTGGGCATGGCCGCTCCCGAGGACCATGAATTTGCTGTGGTGCTGTATATTTGGACGGTCTTATACGGAGGAGTTCCCACTCCCCCGAACACGTAGATATTCGTGCCCACAGCCGCGCACGTCGCAGTGGATACCCCAATGGGCATAAGTGCCCCAGTAGTCCACGAATTTCCCGAGGTATTGTAATTTTGAACCATGTCACACTTGGGGGTACCCGCTCCCCCGAACACGTAGATATTAGTGCCCACGGCTGCGCACGTCGCGGCATATACCGCTGGGAGCGTGGCCGCTCCCGAGGACCACGATTTTCCCGTGGTGTTGTAAATTTGGACTTGGTTATACGGGGATGCGCCCCATCCCCCGAACAGATAAATATTGGTTCCAACGGCCGCGCTCGTACCGTATGCTTCTCCCGTTGGGACGGCCGCTCCCGTGTCCCAGCGGTCGCCAACGACCTGCTCGGCGCTGATGAAGGTGTAACCGGTGTAAGTATAGCCGGCGTGGTTGGCATTGTCAGGGAATGTTACGATCGAGCCGGAGGGCAACCCTCCGACGCCAGTTGGGATAGAGCCAGTCCCAACGGGCAGCGTAACGGATTCGCCGCCTGAGCCGGTCGGGATCTTAAGGTTGGTACCATTTCCACTGCTGTCGCCGGTCAAAAACTTCTTCTGACCAATTTGTGAGGAAGCAATGGATGCGCACATCACAAGCGCCGCGCATGAGAGCAAAATACAAAATGCAGGTTTCATAGCAAATGAATTGGATAAGCGGAGCATTAGTTAGTGAAAAAGGATTTGCGGGATAAGCAAAGAAGTAAGTACACAAAGAGGAAAATTTCGAGACCACCGATAAAGATCGGGAAAAAGCTAGAAAATCCTCGGCGTTCTGACGGTAGGGTAAGATTGGAGGCTGTTAGAGGTTTTGTAAAATTTTTTAACGTTTGCTCTTTCGCGATCACTGGCAAGAAAGCCAAAGCGTAAAGAGATTGAACAGCGGCGTAAAGTTTCTTTCCTGGCATTCCGATAGAAACCGGTCATAAGAGGCTGCAAGCGAAAAAGCATATACCTTCAGCTCCTCGAAATTCGCCTCTTTTTCCAGAAAAAGCCTCGACATTGATGGTTGCTGGTTCATTGTGACTAAGCAGTATAAGGATAAGCGGGCCAATAAGGGAGGAGAACTTTGGAATGGGAAAAATGGCATCGACCTTCGTAGATTGTGTCGTTCCTCCTCCAGCTTCTTGATTTTGTCTCCTTTGCGACTCGGGGAGCGAAAGGGGCAAGGTGAAGCATGAAGTGTTGAAAATATAGCGGCGAAACCGGCTCAATTTCGATGGGCACCCATTTCCTTGTTTATTTTTAAACCACCCATAAAAAAGTGACAAAAAAAGTTACCGCACTTTAAAAAACGGCGAAATGGACTGAGAGAGGCCATAGTTCATGAAGCGAAAACGCGGGTGCGTGTTGATAATAGTTTTCTTAACGTTGATAAAATAGCCACCGGCTCACGGCCAAATGATCACTACTTCGAAAAAATGGAACCTGTCGTTTAGTCCGAAAAAATGCGCGTACACTGTGATCAGCCTCCCAAGTGTTGTATTTTTGTGGAGTCACGTTCTCTACCCATTTGAAAACAGGAGATACATAATGCATCCAACCATGGTGATCGATACCGGGAATACCGGTTTTATGATTCTTTGCTCGAGCCTCGTTATGCTGATGACGCCGGGTCTGGCGTTTTTTTATGGCGGGCTGGTCGGTCGTAAAAATGTGCTGGCAATTATGATGCAATCGTTCGTTAGCATGGGCTGGACGACGGTGCTCTGGTGGGCCTTCGGATACTCGCTCTGCTTTTCGGGAACCGGCGGCATTATCGGGAATTTAGATATGGCGTTTTTGAACGGAGTGAACCTCATGACCCCCTCGCCGCTCAATCCGTCGATTCCGATCATCGTGTTCATCGCGTACCAGATGATGTTCGCGATCATCACGCCGGCGCTTATCACCGGGGCGTTTGCGAACCGCGTCACGTTCAAAGCGTATATGCTCTTCCTGACGGGATGGCTCATCTTCGTTTACTTCCCATTCGTCCACATTGTCTTGGTCGGCGGCATTTTGGCGCAATGGGGCGTGCTCGATTTTGCGGGCGGCATTGTAGTGCATAATATCGCAGGGATGGCGGCGCTGGCCTCGGTGCTGTTCGTCGGAAGGCGTCGCGTCCTCGACCGCGGGCCGCACTCGATCCCTCTTGTTGCGCTGGGAACCGGTTTGCTCTGGTTTGGATGGTACGGCTTCAACGCCGGCAGCGAATTCCGCGTCGATGGCGTAACGGCGAGCGCCTTCCTCAATACTGACATTGCCGCCAGCTTCGCAGCTATGACCTGGATGTTCGTGGAATGGTTCTCGACTCGCAAGCCGAAATTTTTAGGGCTGCTCACCGGCGCTGTGGCGGGGCTGGCGACGATCACTCCTGCTGCGGGTTTCGTTTCGCCAATGTCAGCCGTCGTGATTGGCGTCACGGCGGGCCTCGTCTGCTATTGGGCCGTGATGCTGAAGAATAAGCTGAAATGGGACGATGCGCTGGATGTCTGGGGCGTCCATGGCGTTGGCGGGGCGATTGGTATTATCCTGCTCGGCGTGCTGGCGAATGAAAGTTTCAATCCCTCCGTCCATACGAACGGTCTGCTGTTGGGAAACGCAAGCTTCTTCGGCAAGCAGGTCGCGGCGGTAGCAATTTCCTCGGTATGGGCCTTTACCTTCACCTACGCGATGTTGTGGTTGATCGATAAGATCACGCGCGTCCGCGTGCCGGAAGAGCATCAGATCGTCGGGCTCGATGAGATTTTACACGGCGAGATAGCGTATCTGGAGCAGCTATGAATGCCTCACTCCCCAACCCCTCTCCCGCTGGGCGAGGGGCTTAGCTACTTTAATAATTCCGGAAAATCCTTTCGGAATTTCTCGACCTCCGGCCGCGTGACCGAAGCGATATAAGGCTCGTCTGGATGATGGCGATAATAGCGAAGATGATAACCCTCGGCGCGCCAGAATTTTGAGAATGGCGCAAGTCCGGTTACGACGGGGGAGGAGTATTTGCCGGTAATTTTGCGAATGTAGGATTCGGCTTCTTGCTTCTGCTCGGCATTATGGTAGAAAATCGCGGAGCGGTATTGTGGGCCTTCGTCGGGACCCTGGCGGTCTTTTGTGGTCGGGTCGTGCTCGGCGAAAAATACTTCGAGCAGCTTTTGGTAACTGATCTGCGAGGGATCGTATTCCACATCGACCGATTCGGCATAACGCGTGGTGCCCGAGCCGACGAGTTCGTAAGATGGGTTTGGTTCCGCGCCGCCGCAATATCCAGGCAGAGCGTTTTTCACGCCTTTTATTTCGAGAAATATTTCCTCGGAATGCCAGAAGCAGCCCATGGCGAACGTAGCGTGCTGCGTCGTGGAATCGGCGTCCATCTTCAGCACTTTAGCTCCATCGCTTTTGGACGAGCAAGCGTTTGCGAACAGAAGCAATGGCAAAACAACAACGTAGCGAAATCGAGAGTGGGTCATAATGACCTCTACGCAACCGTCAGCTTTTTCGTTTCGCAATCCGAAGAGTGTTTGAACGCATTCCAAATATGCTTGTTTTCAGACAACATAATCGAAGTTTAGCGCGTGCATTCTCAATCACCAATGAATTGCGTAGGTATTATTCTGGCCGGAGGCTCAGGCTCCCGGCTGTATCCCTGCACGACCGTCACGAACAAGCACCTCCTTCCCATCGGCGAGATGCCGATGATTTTTTACCCGATTCGGAAGCTTGTCGCCGCCGGAATTACAGACATCCTCATCGTGACGGGCACAGAGCACATGGGCGATTTTATTTCGCTACTGGGTTCGGGAAAGGATTTCGATTGCGCCCTCACCTATCGCGTGCAGGACGAAGCCGGCGGCATCGCGCAGGCGCTCGCGCTGGCCGAGCGATTCACCGGCGGGCAACCGATGTGCGTAATGCTCGGTGATAATATTTTTGAGCAGCCCATCGTGCCGCTTATCTCGGAATTTCTGGCCGATCCAACTATTGCGCGAATTCTCATCAAGGAAGTGCCGGATGCCGAACGATTCGGCGTCGTGGAAATGGACGGAATGAAAGTACTGCGCATTATCGAAAAGCCGGAATCGCCGCCCTCGAATTTCGCGGTGACGGGCGTCTATTGCTATCCGCCGGATGTGTTCGATATTATTCGCACGCTGGAACCCTCCGAGCGGGGCGAGTTGGAGATTACCGATGTCAATAATGCCTATCTCGCGCAAGAGCGGCTCCATGCGGCAATGCTGGATGGCTACTGGTCCGATGCGGGAACGTTCCCATCGCTCGCGCGCGCCAACGAGCTCGTGCGGCAATCGCCACCGAAGATATGACGCTATTCGTAACTGGCGGCGCTGGATTTATCGGCGCTAATTTCGCACACTATGCTTCGCGGCATGGGCATCACGTCCTCGTATACGATTTACTGACCTACGCGGGAAATCCGAAAAATGTGGCCTCCTTCACGCATTTAGTGAAAGGCGACATTCGTAATCCAACGGCTCTGGATATCGTATTTCGAGAAGGAATAGATGGGAACCCATTTGATGCCGTACTAAATTTCGCGGCGGAAAGCCATGTCGATCGCTCGATCTCGATGGCGATTCCGTTCGTCGAAGCGAATGTGTTGGGCGCGGTCACACTGATGGAAGCCGCGCGCCGCAATGGCATTACACGTTTTGTGCAGATCTCGACAGACGAAGTGTATGGTTCGATCGGGGGAACAGGTAAATTCACGCGGGCATCGTCTCTCAAGCCTTCGAGCGCCTATTCCGCTTCGAAGGCCGCGGCGGATCATCTCCTGCTTTCGTATCATCATACGCACGATTTCGATGTCCGGGTTACGCGATGCACGAATAACTACGGCCGCTTTCAGCATCCGGAAAAACTTATTCCGATGATCATTTCGAGTGCGCTTGCTGGCCAGCCCATTCCGATCTTCGGCGATGGCCGCCAGGTCCGCGATTGGATTTTTGTCGAAGACCATTGCGCTGGCATCCTCGCCACGCTCGAACGCGGCAAGCCCGGCTGCATCTATCATTTTGCGGGACCGGGCATCGAGGCGAATGAGGTCGGGATTTCCAATATTGAATTAGTGCATCTTGTCCTCCGCATTCTCGCGGAAGAGTCGGGCCGCAAGCTTTCCGAATTCACGTCGCTTATCCGCAACGTAGCCGACCGCCCCGGTCACGACCGGCGCTACGCGCTCGATTGGTCGGACTCGCAAGTCGAACTCGGCTGGCAGCCGAAAATTCCGCTCGAAGATGGATTGCGGGCAACGATCAAATGGTGGCTCGTCAACCAAGATTGGTGGAATGACGTTGGGGTAGGGGCTTGAAAAAAATTCTACTCCTCGGCCGCGGCCAAATCGGTTCTGCGCTCGCACAGCATCTGGCGGATTTCGATATCCATGTTTGGCCGCGTGATATTGACGATCTCACCAGCGAATCGCTCCGAGAGATTGCGCCGGATGCCGTTGTGAATGCCGCAGGCAAAACCGATCTCGCTTGGTGCGAGGCGAATGCGGGCGAAGCAATACGTTCGAATCTTGAAGCGCCGGTGCGGCTATACCAGCGCATTCTTAATACGCGGGGCATTCGGTTCATCCATTTCTCCAGCGGCTGTATTTGGGATGGGCCATATACCCGCGAAGGCAAGCCGTTCGCGCCGAGCGATGCGCCCTCGCCCGCGTGCCTTTACTCGTGGACGAAAGCTGCCGCCGACGCGATGCTACTCGATCTCGATTCAGAAAATATTGCGATTTTGCGCCCACGGCAAGTCTATTCCGAATCCCAACATCGGCGCAATACGCTCGTAAAAATGCTTGCGTATCCAAAATTGGTTGACACTCCGAATTCCGTAAGCAGCATGGCCGTTATCGAAAAAACGCTGCGGCATGTTTTGACATCCGATGATGAGTGGAGCGGCATCTGGAACATTTATGATCGCGGGGTTACATCGCCCTTCGAAATTGGCGAGATGTTGTGGAAAGCCGGCCTTCGCGAGAGACCGCTCCGAATTTCCAAAGAAGAGTTGGACACATTTCACAAGCCGAAACGTGTTGATACGGTATTATATGATTCCCGGTTCGAAGCGGTGATCCAGCCGGAGGATGTGGATATTCAGATGTTGCGCACCATCGAGCATCTAAAAAATGTTTTCCAAACCTAAGAATGTTTCCCAAATCGTGTGAATCCCATTAACCCGAGTTCGGACACGCTGCTCCATCCCTTTCTTCGGCACACGACCGGCGAGTTAAAAGACCGCGTGTATCTACGATACAAACGTGTGCATGGCGAGCCCTATCGCGATATGACCTTCGCCGAGTTCGGCGCACGCACGCGGGAAGTGTTCACGGGGTTTGCCCGGCTTGGCATTACTCGGGGGGACCGCATCGCGATCATTTCCGAATCGCGCCCCGAATGGCTCGTCGCAGAATTCGCGGCGCTCGCGCTCGGCGCCATTTGGGTTCCCATGTTTCCAACGCTTATGCCGCCGCAGATCGAATTTATCGTAAACGATTGTGGCGCGAAGCTGCTGATCGTATCGAACGATCTCCAATTCAACAAAGCGCGAAAGATAGAATGCCCCGCGCTGGAAACAATCATTGCGCTTAACGATGAAACCGATCTCAGCGCCGCGCATAACAAGAACGTTCTGCATTTGGAGGATCTGTCCAATCTGTCCAGTGAGACTCCCAGCTTCGATTCCGAAGCAGAAAAAGCACGTCCGCAAGACACCATCACAATTATTTATACCAGCGGTACGACTGGCAATCCCAAGGGCGTGATGCTCTCCCATGGGAATGTGACAGCCAATATCGAAGCCGCGCTTGCCGCAATTCCGCCGCTCACGGAAGCGGACGTAGCACTTTCGTTTCTTCCGCTGTGTCACGCTTTCGAGCATGTCGCCGCACACTTCTTTTTTTATCGCGGGATGACGGTTGCCTTCGCGGAATCGAGCGAAACGGTTGCCGATAATTTGCTTGAAATCCGGCCGACAATGATGACCGGCGTTCCGCGCTTTTACGAGCGGATATATGCGCGGATCATGCGCATGCGCGAGAAGCTTTCGCCAACGAAGCGAAGCCTGTTCGATTGGGCGCTCCGCATAGGCGGAAAAAATGGCCTCGCCATGGAAGGCAACCCGGTGCCGCTTGCTGCAAAAATTCTCAAGCCGATTGCAGATCTGCTGGTACTCGGTAAAATTCGCGCGCGCACTGGGGGAAGAATTAGGTTCTTTGTTTCCGGCGCGGCGGCGTTATCCCCGGAAGTCGGACGCGCCTTTGCCGCATTTGGTCTTCCGATCATTGAAGGCTATGGCCTTACGGAAACCGCGCCAGTGCTCACCGCTAATCCATTTAGAACGCTAAAATGGGGTACGGTCGGCAAGCCACTCCTGCATGTTGAAATAAAAATTGCGAGCGATGGAGAAATTTTTGCGCGCGGGCCGAACATTATGCAGGGCTATTATAACCAGCCCGAAGCCACGCGCGAAATGATCGACCAGGAAGGCTGGCTGCACACCGGCGATATCGGGGAACTCGATGCGGAGGGATACCTGAAAATCACCGACCGGAAAAAACACATTTTTATCTCGACTGGCGGGAAGAATATCGCGCCCGCGCCAATTGAATCTCTTTTGGGTGAATCGCGTTTCATCGAGCAGATCATGCTTGTCGGCGACAGACGCCCGTTCTGCACCGCGCTCATCGTGCCCGATGCTGCCGCGCTACTCGATGCCCACATTGGCCCGGGCGGAGCGATTTTGACCGAGGAGTTTGCAAGAAGCGAGGCCATCCACGCCGCGATCGAAGCGGAGTTGGAACGTTTACAAACCGGAATCGCGAGCTACGAGCGTGTTCGAAGATTTACAGTTCTCCCCGAATCATTCACGATCGAAAACGGCATGCTTACGCCAACGCTCAAGATTCGCCGGAAGGCGGTCGAGGGACGGTATCGCGATCAGATCGAGGCGATGTATCAACTGCGACCGGTGGATAATCGGCTATCCACGCTGGAAGCCGGATGACTATATTTTTCCATTCCATACACCCATGAAAAAAATCTCGCTGCTGCTTCTGCTCGTAATTCCCTTTCTCGCGCGAATGGCGAGCGCCCAATCGAATGCGGCCGATTATGCCGTTGCTCTCAGCGCCACAACGTCCGTGACACCCCCTCGAATCACGTTGCACTGGCCGCACGATTCCAGAGCTGTGACGTATACGCTCTATCGACGCATGCTGGGTGTTTTGGGTGATTGGGGCACTCCCCAGCAGCTCGCCGCCGCCGATAGCTCCTACATCGACACGACCGTCACTCCTGGCACCTCGTATGAGTATCAGGTTATTGAATCCGCAAAATCCGGCACAACAACGTGGCTCGCGAAAGGCTTCATCGCTTCCGGCATGGACGTGCCGCTCCCGACGCAACCCGGCACCGTTATACTGCTGGTAGATAATACCTATTCCACACCGCTGGCTCTCGAAATTTCGCAATGGATCGCGGATGTGAAGGCCGAAGGTTGGAACGTTATTCGTCATAATGTCAATCGCACCGATCCCGTAACGAAAGTTCGAGCGTTGGACTCGCTCGATTATGAAGCGGATCCAATGCATGTCCGCACCATTTTTATCCTCGGCCATGTGCCAGTGCCTTACTCTGGGGATTTAGCTCCCGACGGTCACACGCCGGGCCATGGCAATCATCAGGGCGCGTGGCCCGCGGATGTCTTTTATGGCGACATTTATGGAGATTGGTCCGACAGTACCGTCAACGATACGACCGCCTACGATCCCCGGAACAAGAATGTGCCGGGCGATGGCAAGTTCGATCAAAGTACGATTGATTATCCGAGCAGCATGGAGGTTGGGCGCGTGGATTTATACAACATGTCGTCTTTTAGTCTTTCCGATACCGCACTCCTTCGGAACTATCTCGATCGCGACCATGCCTTTCGCACCGGAGCCATCACGATGCCTAAGCGCGCGCTTGTAGATATAAATTTCCCGGTCTTCGCATCCTACGATGTTCCCGGTTTGGATGCCTGGCGAAATTTTCCGCCCTTGGTGGGCGCCGATAGTATTGTCAATTTTCACACCGTAGATGCCGATACATTTCGCAGTGCCGGAAATTGGTCTACCTATCTCGATACCGCGAAGTATCTGTGGGCGTATGGTTGTGGGGGTGGATGGTTCCAAGGCTCCTCCGGCGTGGGAACGACTGCCTTGTTTGCGGATTCCGGAGCGGACGCTTTATTTTACATGGTCTTTGGAAGTTTCTTTGGAGATTGGGACAGCCCAAATAATTTCACACGCGCTCCGCTCGCCACGAACTATGGTTTGGAAGATTGCTGGGTCTCGCGCCCGTTCTGGGACTTTCATCCGCTTGGAATGGGCCAGACCTTTGGCTATTGTGAGCTCCTCACGCAGAATGATGGATTACAGTGGCTCGATTACATTTTAGGCTATCAGATGGCGGGCGTCCATATCGCGCTCATGGGCGATCCGACGCTGAGGATGGAATATCTTTCCGGCCCGCCTACCGCGCTTTCGGCGAGCGTCACCGGAAACACGGTGAAGCTTACATGGGATGCGCCTACCATCAAAGTGCCGGGATACAACATCTACCGCTCGGACGCCTCCGGCGACACACTGATGCAAATAAATACATCGCTCGTCACCGGCACCTCCTTTACGGATATGTCGCCACTCAACGACAGCAATATCTATGTCGTCCGTGCGGCCGCGCTAACGACGACGCCCAGCGGATCGTGGTGGAACGAAAGCGGTGGGGTGACGCAGGGCGTGAAGGTGACGCTGGCGAGTGTTGCGGAATCCAATCCGGCTCCGAGTGAACTCACCGTGCGGCAAGAGGCAGGTCTCTTAGACATTCATGTCTCTGAACCTCAGGCAACTTCCGTGCAGCTCGGCTTTGTCGATGAAACCGGGCGTGAAGTGGAGATCGTTAAAGATGGACCGATGGCGCCGGGCGAATATAACTACCGAGTTAATACGTCGGCCATGGCCTCCGGCGTCTATTTTGTACGATTGGCCGGATCGGATGGAATAAAAGTGGAGAGAGTCCTGATTATTCGTTAGCGGTGACTCCACCGCGCCATCCACGGGCCGGTAACTTTTGCATCGGCTTCGGAAATGGGCCGGTCGCGCTCGGCAAGGACATCCTGCAAGCCAACTTGCCGGCTTCGCGCGGCCCATTCTTTCCAATTCGGCTGATAATTTGGATCGCTTGCGGTTCGCATCAGAATCGGCTCTTTGATCCCTTCCATACCGCTTGGCTCGCCGGGATGCTGCCAGCGTACATCGATCGACCACCGAATGATGTTCGATAAATTTTCCGTGCTCCGATGCGGAATGGTATTGTTGAGCAGCAATACCGAGCCTTTCCGCATTTCGCAGGTAACGATTTCGCCTTTCGGAAGATCGGTTTCGTCAATGTAAAGATACCAGGAGTCCTTGTTGCCGCGAGTATTTTCGAGATTGTGTTTGAAAACACGCGCTCGTTTATGACCGCCCCGGATCACTTGCATACATCCATTGACTTCATTCGCATCGACAAGAGGAATCCATGCCGTGGGCTGGAACGTATGCTCCGAACCTGCCGCGAGATAGGCGGTATCCTGATGCCACGGAACGGTAGCAAGCGGATTGTGCGGAGTTTTGGAACGCAAATTCCAAACAGGATGTCCGGCGATTTCCGGACCTAAAATTTGCTCGATGATGTCCACGAGTTTTTTTGAACTCCAGAGATCGATAAACGCTTGTGGCAAAATTCCACCAGTGTGAATGAGCGTCGCCGCGCCGGGAAATGCTTGTTCGAGCTTCGTTAAGCGCGTGAAAAATCCTTCGCGCTCAAATATGTCCTCGATCTTCCCGCTTGCATACAACCGGTCAGCAAGATCAGCCACTTTTTCATTAATCGCTTCGATGGCGGGGTGAAGTTCGTCCTCGGAAAAGAGATCGCGAACGATGAGGAAGCCATCGTCTACGTATCGTTGAACTTCTGAATTGGTTAGGCTCATGATATTTCCAAGTGTGTAGCGGCGAACTTTAGTTCGCCGAAACCAGCCTGCATGGCGAGCGGTTAGGCACCGCCATGAACACCCGCAGCCTCGTCACTGTCGCAATGCTTATTATTCCAATTGCACCCGCAAGCTTTGCGCGCGGCGTTCTGAAATTCACGGTCGATCTTCGAGACACCAAATCGCATGAGGTTCATGTGACGCTTGTTCCATCGGGATTCCATGCAAAGACGGCAGTCTATCAAATGCCAGTGTGGGCGCCGGGGGCCTATAGCGTTACGCATTATGGTCGATATGTCCGAAATTTTAAGGCCTTTAATAAATGGGATCATCCGCTCGCCGTAAAACAATTGAATGATGACCGCTGGGAGATCCCGACCGGGCAATCGGTGAAGAAGATCGAATACGATGTACTCGATTCCCATAGCGATACCACCAGCCTCTATTTCGCGATGGCGAACATCGATACGTCGCTCTTCTTTGCCAACGCAACCGCGCTCTTCGGATATTATGACGATGACAAGAACGCTGGTTCACACGTGACGTATGAAATCTCTCACGATTGGAAACTTGCCTGCCCACTAAATCCGGTTCCGTCCAAAGGGCAGGTGAACGACACGATTTTTACACCCCAATTCATCGCCAAGGATTACGATGAACTTGCGGATGCGCCACTTATAGCTGCTCCCGTCCTGGACAGCGGAGGACAGCTCGATCATATCGTAACACAGAGTTTCACCGAAGGCAGCGCGAACTATGATGTGGCCGTTGTGACGGACGGCTCCTGGCCAGCGGCAAAAATGGATTCGCTCACAAATTATTTGCGCCAGATCGTCCATGCTGAAACCGATTTCTTTCACGATACTCCGTTTAAGCACTATACGTTCGAGATCGTATCCCCCACCCTTTCCCATTTGCCAAGCTTCGCCGAAGGAGCGCTGGAACATGCGAACTCCAGCGATTATCTTTTGATGGACCTGTCCTGGCCGCTCTTCAAGCGGTCGTTCCTTCCCATTTTCTCGCACGAATTTTTTCATTTGTGGAATGTCAAAAGGATTCATTCCAATGTGCTTGGACCCTTCGATTATACGCAACGTGTAATGACGAAAAGCCTCTGGATGGCCGAAGGCATCACAGAATATTATGCTCATACGCTGCTCGCGAGATATGGAATCATCCGTCCCGAACAGCTCTACGGCGATATTGCGGAATGGCGCAAGGAAATGGCGATGGCGCCGAAGGAAGCAAAAAAGAAATCACTCGAAGTGCTTTCCATCGACGAAAGCGCGTTCGATCTGGATGAAGCCACGCTGTTCTATTCACGTGGGCCGCTCGTTGCGCTCATGCTCGATATTGAAATCCGCAGCCGCACGAATAACAAGAAGTCGCTCGACGATGTCATGTTCGCATTCAATAATGCCGCGAAACACGGCAAGAACTTCCGCGAGGAGGACATCCTTCCCCTGTTCGAGAAATATTCCGGTCTCGATCTTACGGATTTCTACAATCGCTATATCCACGGTACCGACTCCCTGCCGGTCGATACGTATCTTGCGATGATGGGTCGCGTGCCTTCGGCGCCAGCCGGTTCCGTTTCGCTCGGCTTTAGCGATGGAAACTTTGTCCTTAATTCTCTCGACACCAACAACGCGCTTGCACGCGCGGGCATGAAAGCTGGCGATGCACTGCTCGCCGTCAATGGCACAAAACTCACGCTCGAAAATGTAGAGCGAATGGCTGCCTTGAAGGACTCGCTTTCCTCCGTTACGGTTACTATCGAGCGCGGGGGGAAAACGATAGACATTCCCGTCACCTTTACAAAGCCCACGAAAGGGCATGGCATGGACCCAGATGCTTCGCCGCTTGCCGCCGAGATCCGAAAAGGGATCGTCGGAGAGTAATAATTCGTAATAGTCCCAACATGGCATAGGCTTTGACCTAAAGCCTATGATAACCGGGCATTCGAAGCGCCCCAATCGACTCAATCTCCTCATTATTTAGCGAATGAGAACTCTACGTCAAAAGCTTGCCAGGACACTTGTCCTGGCAAGTGCAATATCTCTATGCCTGGGCATGGAGAGCGCACCGAGCGCCAAAGCGCAGCGGCTCATTTATCGAGTCGATCTTTCGCATGTGGCTGAGCATTATCTTAATGTCACGATGCAGCCCTTGGGTATTCGCCCGGACACGATGATTTTCCAAATGCCCCTGTGGGCGCCCGGCGTTTATAGCACGGTGCATTATGGCCGGTTCATTCAGGATGTGCAGGCGCTCGATTCCAGTGGCAACAAATTGCCGGTCGAGCACCCCACGCCCGATATATGGAAAATCCCCAATCACAATAATATCGCGAAGGTGTGCTACCGAATTAACGATTCGCACTCCGATGGGGCATCGCCGGAACTTGGGCTGGCGCGAATCGACGCGAACGGAGTCTTCGCAAACACGGAGGCGATGTTCGGGTATTTCGACAAGGACGAAAATATTCCTGGAACGATTGTTTTCAGCATGCCCAAAGATTGGATGGTCGCGACCACGCTTGAACCCGCGACCGATGGCGATCCCACCGGGGACGCGCGGTTCCACCAGAAGGTGTTTAATTTCAACGATTACGAATCGCTAGCCTGTGCGCCGCTCCTGATTGCGCCGAAATTCCAGACCGGGAGCTTTGCGCAAAATGGCATCGAGTATTCCATCGTTGCCGGTGGGCCGGGAGGATTTCCGATCGACTCCTTTCGGCAGATTGCGAGCCGCATTTTGGGTGCCGAGACATCTTTCTTCCATACTATTCCCTATCGTAGTTACCTGTTCGTAGTCTATCCCGGCGATGGTTCGGCCCATGCGATTGCTCACCAATCGTCGAGCGTCTATACGCTCCCCAGCGCGAGCTGGCAAACGCAGGCGCCCGCCATTCGGCACTTGCTTGCGGCGACGCTCTTCAAGACGTGGAATGGCAAGCGATTTCATATTTCCCAGTTGGGGCCGATAGATTTCACCTTGCCGATCGACGCCCGCTCCCTCTGGTTTACCGAGGGCGTTTCGGAATATTATGCGGAGCTCTTACAGGTCCGTTATGGCCTGATCACCCCGGCGAACTTTTTCAATGCCATCGACCGGTGGCAACGCGCGACCGACGAGGACCCCTCCACGTCGCTTGAAAAACTTTCGTGGGGGATGCGCACGTATCGTTCCGATCGCTGCGAGGCGCTCGCCGCGCGTGGCGCGCTCGTCGCGCTCTTGATGGATATTGAAATTCGCGCGAAAACAGACGGGCATTCTTCGCTCGACAACGTACTGCTTCGCATGGACCGCGAAGCGCCGAGCGGGAAAACCTACAACGACAGTTTGCTCGTGCAGACCATCTCGAACTACTCGGCGACCGATCTCACCGATTTTTATAAGCATTATATCGCGGGCGCCGACACGCTGCCCGTCGAGGCGTATTTAGAAAAAATGGGAGCGGGCGGCCAGGTGCCGGCCAGCATGAGAATGGGCGGCGAACTCGGGCTTAATATCGCGCTCAACGCCGCCGGTACAGCCATTATTCGCGCGACGCCAAACGATTCCATGCTTGCCAACGGGGAATTCGAATGCGGCGATACCGTCTGCACGATAAACGGAAATGCCGTGAATGCCACCGCAGTCTCCACGGCGGAATACGCACTCTTAACCGGCAAGCCGGTGAGGTTCGAAGTCCTGAAAAATGCCAAGCGCGTTGCCGTGACGATTCGGGCGAAACATCCCACACTGCAACCCAACCGCCGCGCCGAACTCACTATGCGCCGAGAGATTCTCGGCAAACGACGGCTACAAAAGGTGAAGATCGCACGCAGCAACTACGCCGCGAAAGTGAAGAGCCGGTAAAATTCCAACATAGCGATTTGCAGTGGGTAGCATTCCGCGAAACATTAATAATTAGTAATATTACCCATAACTTCAATTAATTCAAGGGGTTAATTTACCCCCCCCCGATGGCGATTGGGCAAAAGGTGCGCGAGATTGTAAAAATTTTTTATTTTAGGAAATATAAAAAT
>VFSW01001571.1_pt1 | contig 34841 bp, 58 predicted proteins | sample 5358111 | NCBI WGS metagenome assembly VFSW01 (sample SAMN11554181, study PRJNA540505) | mine drainage metagenome | isolation source: sediment from site ElyBrook_90M | place: USA: Ely Copper Mine, Vershire, VT | collected 2017
GGTGTTTTCATGCGATAAGTCCCCATACAAAACCGCCCATCACGGCGATGAACAAAATGAACACAAAAATGGCTATCAGCACTTTCATTAAGTCAAAGAAGAAGTCGCCTCCTGCATCGGTATCATCATCAATCATTTGCAATGCTCCGAAAACTGTGCCGCAACAGTACGGCACTTGGGTTGATAAGTTATGTAACCAATATAGAACGTCACCACAATGATGGTGGCGCAAAGGCCAATCAAAGCAAAAAAATCAGCAACGTATTTCATAGCCTCTCCGGTGTTTGCAAGACATAGCTGGCGTATCGTTTTTTGTCTTTTTTGACAATGATGGTCTCAATGTTCCATCCGACTTTTTTAAGGTCAAACACAATGGCCGCTAAACGAAAGCATCCGCATCCGTTTAGCGCGTCGATTGGTGTAAGTGGCAAACCAAAGCGCAATTTTTTAAGTACCCATTCAGTTTGTGTCATACAACCTCACTTAAAAAGGCAAGTCGTCGTCGTTGTCTTTAGGAAATCCATCATCTTTAGGAAATCCATCTTTAGGACGTGGCGGGTTAAGGTATGCCATGCCATTCCAGCCGCCCTCAATGACGGGAATAGAGCGCATCTTCATCATCAGACCAGCCTTGGTCTCAATGACCACGCCAATTCGCTGATAAGACTTTTTGGTTTCGCCCTGTTTGTTTTGGTAAGTTCCGTCCACTACCGTGATGTCGTATACAACTGCCATGATTAACCTTTCAAAAGTTCTGCTTGTCGCTTAATTGCGCTGCGGGTTTTGCTGTCAAGCATTCCCCATAGTGCGGTCTTTTCTTCTACGTCCGTAATGCCTTGGAATTCCTCAACTGCACCGATTACGTCATTGGCGCTCATGCGCTCTCCAATGGCCGCTGCTACATCAGCAACAACCGCCATGCGATTAGATGGAACCAGGTCGGTCTTGGTGGCCGACACCTTAACTTTGCTGGCCGCATTGCCATCATCATCTTCTGGTGCTATGCCGCACGCTGCCATAAGGCTGTAACGCCTGGCGTAAGTCAGCGCCGAGCCATAACCCTGTGGGTCTTGTTTGCTAGCGGGAACGTGCAGCTTGCCGCACTCCAATGTTTCGCCTGATTCGTGGACAAACACCGTTTCCACAGTCACGCCGGTGCTATCTTCCGATGTGCGCTGAATAAGGGCTATTCCCGCGCTGTTTAAGGCATCTAGGACAGCTTCTACGCAACCGGCAAGGTCAACGTACTTAGACCGAAAATGCGGGTTTGTGGACGTTTTTAACGCCGGTGCAAATCCGCGTTGGGCGCGTACTAACGCTGATGCAATGTTTTTCATAGGTCACCTCCAAAATCAATACCACAATGTTCACAAGTGAAGTACCAAAGCACGTTCACATCATCAAAAGCGTGGCGTGTTAAATCGCCACAATCACGCCCACAATCGGGGCATTCGTATTTTTCACGCTCGTTTAAGTTGCTCTTGGAGCCATTTGATTCGTTCATCTTTGTATTCCAATTGTTTACACAAATACCATATATACAGTTCTAAACAACCTTTTGGGTCTAGCCTAGAATTGCATTCCGCAATGATTTCATCTGGGTCATTGTTAGTGACCATGTTTGCGCTCCCACATCATTTCGGCTTGCAAAGTTTTGAGTTCGGTTTTGATGTGTTCGGCTTCATGGCACAAACCACGGATATGGGATTGCAATACGCCAACCTGGTAAGCCAGCCGGTCTGCTGCATCTTTTGCGCCATAGCGTTGTGCTGCTTCTTCTGCGTCCGCAATGATGCGGTCTGCTTCTTTATTCGCTGTCATTAAGTCGCTCCGAAATGTAATTAGTGATGTAGTTGCGGGTGATGTCGCTGATGTAATCAATCCAATCAAGGCCGTGGTACATCACGCTGTAAACCGCCAATGTGTTCATTTCTTGGTCGTAATCGTAAAAAGCCTCAAGCTGCGCGTATTCGCCATCGCTTTTCATATCCCACTCGATTAACATGGAAGTTTCGTTCATACGCCGCCTCCAATGAAATAGCCAATGGTGTAGGCAATGATGGCAATGCTGATAGTGGTGATGATTGCGTCCCAAGTTTCGTTAGTCATAAAAACCTTTCTAGGTCAAAACATCGCGTTGTTGCGATAGGCGTATGTTAAGCGTTCTAAACAATATTTCATGCACTAAAGTTGCGAAATGCTATAGGGCAAACCCTAATGCCATAAATTTGTTTAGCTAGCTTACAATGCGAGGATGGACAAAAGAGAAGCAATAAAGCGGGCTGGCTCGGCAAGCGCATTGGCGCGAATCCTAGGCGTTACTCGCTCTGCTGTATCGCAATGGAAATACATTCCAGAAGCCAGGCTGTGGCAGTTGAAAGCCATGCGGCCTGAGTGGTTTTTAGTGTAAGATTTGGGCACGGCTACCTTTAGCGGGGGAAAAGGCGATTCGTTACCGCCCTGCCGATGTTCTTTTAAGTAACGCGAACCGATAACGTAAGGTTAGACAATGTTTTTACAGCCTAAGAATTGGGCAGTCTTTCAGCACTACAAAGACCGCTGCCCTCCGTGGATAAAACTCCATCGGGATTTGCTTAACAACCGCGAATTTATTTGCTTGCCGCTTGCTAGCAAGGCACTAGCGCCTATGCTTTGGTTGCTAGCTAGTGAGACCAAAGATGGTACTTTTGACGCTTCCATTGAAGAATTAACTTTCCGGTTAAGAATCACAGAAAAAGAATACGGAGATGGCATTAAGCCATTGATTGATAAAGGTTTTTTCCTCATTGCTAGTGGAGTGCTAGCAGAACGCTATCAAGTTGCTATCCCAGAGACAGAGAGAGAGGGAGAGACAGAGACAAAGAAAGAGACAAAGAAGAATACAGTCGCCCCGCCTCACGGCGTGACGGATTCTGTTTGGCAGGATTGGTTAAAGCTAAGAAAAGCAAAAAAGGCGGCAGTCACCCAAACCGCGATAGACGGAATACAGCGCGAAGCGGACAAAGCGGGGGTTAGCCTACAGACAGCCTTGGAAACGTGCTGTGAGCGCGGTTGGGCGGGTTTCAAGGCCGGTTGGCTACATGATTGGCCTGTAAAACAAGACAAGAACCTGGGCGCGGCTCGAGCCATCTTTGGTGACGAAAGGCACTTCAATGCACTCCAAATTACCTGATGGCTGGATTCATCGCATCTTTGCCGCGATGCAGGGCAACTACGGCACTCGGTTTATGAACCAATGGAAGACGGGCCAGGTGCTGCCTGACGGGTCGGACGCTGGCGTGGTGAACGCGATGAACCATTGGTCGGAAAAGATGGCGGGAACAAGCGCAGCGACCATTAAACGGGCTTTGGAGAACTTGCCCGAGGAGCCGCCAAGCCTGCCGCAGTTTATGGCCCTGCTGCGCCGCAGCTATGTTGAGCCGCCTGTTTTGCGTTTGGGGAATGACCTCACTGCGGAACAGATGGCAACAAACAAGCGCCGCATTGCCGAACTGATTGCAAAGGTGAAAAGCAATGTTTGACTACGAAAAAATCCGCAGGGCAACTTTTGCTGAGTATGTGCGTCTATGCCGTTTGCCTGCCTGGAAAGAATGGGCATGGGCTGAAGTCAAGCGCATGGATGAAGAAGACTTGTTTAAGGGCATAAAAGCCCATGTTTTGGAGCAAATGAATGCGCCACGCAGCTAGAGTTGACGGGAATCAAGCCGAGATAGTTGCCGCGCTAAGGGCATCAGGAGCCTCTGTATTCGTTCTAAAGCTGCCGGTAGACTTGTTGGTAGGCTACGCGGGGAAAACGGCTTTAGTCGAAGTCAAAGACCCGACCACCTCATACGGTAAAAAAGGGCTGAATGTTAAGCAAAGTGCGTTTCTGATGGGATGGAATGGTGGAACAGTCGCATTGATTGACTCGGTGGAAGCCGCGCAAAACCTGATAAGGATGATGAGTGATAGTCCACCTGTATAGCCCAACCCAGGCCACGACGGTGATGAAAGACCTGTGGCCAAAAGTAAAGGAATCGCTTGCGCTTGGTAAAAAGATGCGCTTGGAGATAAAGCAAAGTAGGCGCAGCACCGAGCAGAACGATATGTTCCACAGCATCATTGAGAAAATTGCCAAGCAAATGGGCGAAGCAGGGTCAACATGGACAGCCGACGATTGGAAACGCCTGCTGATAGACCAATGGGCGCATGAGACTGGCCGCAAGATTGGCAAGGTCGCGCCAAGCCTAGATGGTGAACGGGTGGTGCAGCTTGGCCTACAGTCTCACAAATTCACAATTGAAGACTCAAGCGAATTCATAGAATTTTTAATTGCCTGGGCAACTAATAAAGGTATAGATGTATGAAATGCCCTGTATGCGGAGCATGGACTTTTGTAAAACAAACGATAGTACGAGATGACAACACAAGAAAAAGACGATATGAATGCGCCAACGAGCACCGTTTTGGGACGGTCGAAACAGTTGTATGTGCGAAGCAAAAGCCTGCTAAAAGCGGCGCGAAGTCTGCCGTGCCAGCATTGCGGGATTGATGATGGAACAGTGGTTGCCGCACATACAAACTGGGGTGGTGGCAAAGGACGAGGCATCAAAGCCTCAGATGATTTAATTGCCAGCCTGTGTTTTCGGTGTCATTGGAACCTAGACCAAGGCGCTACTTTGTCCAAAAGTGAGCGACAAGCCATGTGGCAAGCCGCCCACGAAAAGACTATTTCCGCATTGAAGGCAGCGGGGCTTGTGCCTGATGGCTTGCGTGCATAGGATGGGCATGAGCCGCATCGGTACGCTCATGGGCTTTAAGTTCTTTTTCCAATTCCATGACTTTGCGGCGCTCTGCTTTATACTCACGCTCAATCACATAGTTCGAGGGCGTAGAGTGTTTCGCTTTCTCGGCGGTGATTTTGAAGTTTGTTGCCATAGGAAATTCCTGTTAGAATGGTGACAGCATTTTACATCAACCTTGCAAGGACTAATGATGGGCTATCCTAAAATGGAAAAAATCCCCGCGAAAGTTGTCGCGTCGGACAAAACCGGTACTAAAAGCGTTTCTGTCAGCAAAGTAGACAAAGAAGTCTATCGCCCTGGCGTATCTGGCGAGAAAATGCCCAAGGGCGTTTTGGCCTCCGATATGTCCGGTGAGCGTCGCGCCAAGATTGTCGGCGGTGTTGGCATGGGCGTAAAAGACAGCCCCAACCGTCACGACGTGGGCAAGATGGACGGCTTTGCCGGTGAGTTCAAAGGCGGTAGCAAAGAACACGAGTGCTATAGCCACGAGCGCGTGGCACACGCACAAGACTAAAGCGGGTCTCCGAGAAGCGGTAACTTCTCGGTTTCCCTGACCACATAGAAAGGGCTATATGGCTGAGAGCAATTGTAAGTTATGCGTTTACTTTGTTGATATTGACCGGATTGGGCAATGTCGGCGTTATCCGCAATTCGTGACCAAGCACGAAAATGAATGGTGCGGCGAGTTTTGGAAAGAAATGCCTAGTGTTGGGTTGGGTTCGGCGGTAGTCAAACGCCAAGCGCGTAAAACACTCAAACTCCGAAAGGACGAAGATGTTCAGGCCGCTTAAAGACAAAATCATCGTCAGGCCCGAGCCACGCATCAAGAGCGAGTTGTGGGTTAAGACCGCAGAAGCTGATACTGTTGGCTACATTGCCGCGGTGGGTGATGAGGCCGCCGCCGAAAGCTTAAAAGTCGGCGATAAGGTTCATTTTGGACATCTTGCAAAAGACTACAAAGACGAATACCTTAAATTTGATATTATTATGATTAACGACCAGCGCCATCTCCGCATGAGTTGGCAGGACATTTGTTTTGTGGAGGATATATGATTGAAGAACGATACGATGTTCCTGTAAAATTGGGAATAGCTAAAGGCATTGACCATAACCCAACTGTCGGTGACAACATTGACGAGAAGATTCGTTACTATGAATCTGAAATTGTTAGATTAAAACAATCAAAAGAAGACCTTGCGCCTTTGTTAAAAATGCGTATTCGTGATATTCGTCAGGCAATGGATTATTGATATGAAGCCTGGACTTTACGCTAACATTCACGCCAAGCAGGAACGCATCAAGCAGGAAAAGGCCGAGGGTAAGCCCGTAGAAAAGATGCGTAAGCCTGGCTCCAAAGGCGCGCCGACTGCCAAGGCATTTAAGCAATCAGCTAAAACGGCCAAAAAATGAAGCACGACAAGCCCATTGAGCATAAAACGACGGGTAAGGGCAAGACCTACAACCCGACGGACAAAGGCGCTGGCATGACCGCCAAGGGCCGCGCTGAATACAACGCTAAGAACGGCTCAAACCTCAAGCCGCCTGCGCCAAATCCTAAGACAAAGAAAGATGAAGGCCGCAAGGCATCATTTTGCGCCCGGATGGAAGGCGTAGTTAAGAACGCCAAAGGCCCAGCCGAACGCGCCAAAGCATCACTCAAGAACTGGAACTGCTAATGACCAAAGACCTAATCACTCTCAGAATCCAAGACCTCATGGCTAAAGGCCGCGAACTGGAAGCGCAAATTCACCAAATCAATGGTGCGCTGCAACAATGCCAATGGATGCTAACCGAACTGGAGAAGCAAGATGCCCCTAAAGAAATCACCGACACCCAAAGCGCTGAGTGAGAACATCAAAGCCGAAATCAAGGCTGGTAAACCGCCCAAGCAAGCGGTAGCCATTGCCTACTCGGTTAAGCGCGAAGCAGAGAAGAAGAAAAAGTGAAAATCACCCAGGTCGCGGTTGACAAGCTAATCCCTTACGTCAACAACAGCCGCAAGCATTCCGACGCTCAAGTCGCCCAAATAGCGGCCAGCATTAAGGAATTTGGCTGGACTAATCCAATTTTGGTGGATGGCGACCAGGGCATCATTGCAGGCCACGGGCGGCTAATGGCTGCGCGTAAGCTAGGCATGAAGGAAGTGCCGGTTATTGAATTGGCGCACTTGACGGACACCCAGCGCAAGGCGCTCATCATTGCTGACAACAAGCTGGCGATGAATGCTGAATGGGACACAGACCTGTTGACCATTGAGCTAAACGAGTTGCTGGCCGACAACTTTGCGATGGAAATTCTGGGGTTTGATGCAAAAGAACTGACCGCATTGCTTGAGCCTGAAGTGGTTGAGGGCTTGACCGACGAAGATGCCGTTCCTGATGTGCCCGAGGAACCAAAGACCAAGCTAGGCGACATTTACCAATTGGGCAACCACCGGCTAATGTGCGGGGATAGCACGAGCATTGACGCTGTGGATAAATTGATGGATGGCGACCGTCCGGATATGATTTTTACCGACCCGCCTTACAACATTGGTTACCAAGGCGTAAGCGATAAACGAGACAAAATTAAAAACGACAAAATGGAAGATTCTGCTTTTGTTGATTTTTTAATTCAAACTTTATTTGGTTGCGAAACAATGTATGTCTGTTGTTCTTGGCATTACGCTCATCTTTTTAGAGAAGCGATGGAAAAAATTGGCCGTAAGCCAAAAGCAATGATTGTTTGGAATAAAGTGAACCCCGCGCAGCATTTGGATAAATACTTTAAGCAACACGAAATTATTTTTTATTACGGTGATTATGGCGGGCAGAAAACGCTTAGAGGCGACATTTGGACTATAAAACGTCAAAAGAACACGGTACATCCAACAATGAAGCCTGTTGAACTTATAGAAATGGCTTTAGAAGACAATAAAGAAAAAAAGATTGTGTTTGATATGTTTGGTGGGTCAGGAAGTACCTTGATAGCTTGTGAGAAGCAAAATCGTAAAGCTAGACTAATCGAATTGGAGCCAAAGTATTGCGACGTTATAGTGAAGCGATGGGAAGAGTTCACCGGCAAGACCGCCCAACTGCTAACTGAAGTTGCAGAGTAATTGCCAACACTTTCCGCTAATAAAAAGATGCTACCTCACGAGCCAACCGAAAAGACAAGAGCGCAGGCCCAACAAGCTGCGGGACTTGGATTGCCGCACGACCAAATAGGTGCACTCTTAGGCATAAGCGACAAGACGTTGCGTAAGTATTACGAGACTGAATTGGCGTTAGGCAAGGCTACGGCCAGCGCGTCTATTGCTCGAACGCTGTTCAATAAGGCCCAGGCAGGCGACACCACAGCGCTTATATGGTGGACAAAAGCACAAATGGCTTGGGGCGAGACAAATACAACCAAGCTGGCTAATCCTGACGGGTCGGCCATTGAAGGCATCCAGGTTAGCTTTGTAGCGCCGAATGCAGCCGAATCTAAGTAAGGCGCAATTCCCCGTAAAGCTGGAGTGCCTGTTCCAGCCTGAGAAAAGCCGCTACCGAATCTTGTACGGTGGACGTGGCGGGGCTAAGTCTTGGGGCGTGGCCCGAGCATTGCTTATAAAGGGCGCACAACGCCAATTGCGTATTCTTTGCGCCCGTGAGTTTCAGACTTCCATCAAGGATTCCGTCCACAAGCTGTTGTGCGACCAAATCATTGACCTTGGGCTAGAGGGCTTCTACGAAATCACCCAGGCCAGCATTCGGGGCAAGAACGGGACTGAGTTCGCCTTTGTCGGCCTCAAGAACAATGTCGCTAACGTCAAATCCTACGAGGGCGTGGACATTTGCTGGGTAGAGGAAGCGCAGACCACCAGCCGGTTGTCGTGGAACATCCTGATTCCAACCATCCGTAAGGAAGGCAGCGAGATATGGGTCACGTTCAACCCTGAGTTGGAAACGGATGAGACCTATCAGCGGTTTGTGTTGCATCCACCTGAGAACGCCGTTGTCCAAAAAATCAACTGGTCGGACAACCCTTGGTTCCCTGAGACGCTTTTATTGGAAAAAGACGCGCTCAAGATGCGCGACATTGAGGCGTATAACACTGTATGGGAAGGAATATGCCGCCAGACTGTAGATGGGGCTATCTTTGCCCGCGAAATGCAGATGGCCGAGTTGGAAGGACGCATCACCAAAGTTGGATATGACCCCATGAAGCCGGTTCATGCCGTATTTGACTTGGGATGGTCGGATGCAACCGCAATATGGTTTGTCCAATTCATTGGCATGGAGACTCGGCTTATCCGCTACCATGAGGACAACCAAAAGACCATATCTGATTACCTGGCCAAGATGCAAACCTACGGTTATGTCTACGATACCCTGTGGTTGCCGCACGACGCTGAGAATCGGACGTTGGCCGCCGCCGGTCGGTCAATCGACCAAATCGTTCGGTCTGCGGGATATAAGACCAAAATCATCCCGCGCACGCCGATTGTGGATAGTATTAACGCGTCGCGTACCCTATTCCGTAATTGCTGGTTTGACAGGGAAAACTGCTACGATGGGTTACAATGTTTGCGGCATTACCGCTACGAGGTTGACCCCGACACTAAAGCGTTCAGCAAAAACCCGCTGCATGACCAGTTTTCGCATGGCGCGGACGCATTCCGTATGCTTGGGCTGGTGGTAAACGAGCCGCGCAAACGAGTGTTTAAGCCAACTTACGTTCAACCACAGAATTGGATGGGCTAAATGGACGAATCAATTATTGACGAAGCAAAGGATTTTCTAAAACTTTGCAACGACGCGGACACAATGAACCGCCAAGAAGCCCTGGAAGACCTTAAATTTGTCTCGGGCGGCGACCAATGGCCGGTAGACCTACAAAACTCCCGCAATCTTGAATCTCGCCCTGTCCTGACCATTAACAAGCTAGACGGATACTGCCGCCAGGTGACCAACCAACAGCGTCAGCAACGCCCACGCATCAAGGTTCACCCGACAAACACCCAAGCAGACGTTAAGACCGCCCAAATCATTGAGGGCATCTGCCGCCACATTGAGATTAATTCCAATGCGGACAATGCTTACGACACCGCTTTTGACCACGCCGTGCGGATGGGATGGGGCTTTTGGCGCATTACAACTGATTATGTAAAGCAAGACAGCTTTGACCAAGAAATCTTTATTGAGGCCATTCAAAACCCATTCACCGTCTACTTTGACCCTAATTCCGAAGCTGTAAACGGGTCGGACGCTGACCGTTGTCTCATCACCACCATGATGAGCAAAGCCAAATTCCGCGAGTTGTATCCCAATTCTGATGATGGCAGCAGCTTTACCCAGCGCGGCACGGGTGACAGCCAATCCGAATGGATTACCAAAGAGGACATTCGCATTGCAGAGTATTTCTACACTGTGCGCGAACCCGCCAAGCTGGTCAAATTGTCCGATGGCACGCAAGGATTCATGGATAAAGACATGAAGGCGCGCATGGCCTTATCCGGTTTGGCCGTGATTGACGAGCGTGATTCATACAAAAAAGTAATAAAGTGGAAGAAGCTAACCGCCATCGAGGTTATTGAAGAACGCGATTGGCCTGGCTCTTACATTCCCGTTGTGCCCGTTTACGGGCGGCACATTGTCATTGGCGACAAGCGCAAGAAGTTCGGCATGGTGCGCCACGCTAAAGACGCGCAGCGGATGTATAACTTCTGGCAGACCACCATTACGGAAAGCGTCGCGCTGGCTCCCAAAGCTAAATGGATAATGGCAGAAGGCCAAGACGAGGGCCACGAAACCGAATGGGCAGCGGCCAACATTAAGTCGTTTCCGTTGTTGCGCTACAAGCAAACCGACATTGACGGACAGCCCGCGCCGCCTCCGCAGCGCCTCCAGCCCGAGCCGCCGCCAACCGGCGTTATGGCCGCCGCACAAGGGATAAACCAAGACATTGCCACGCTAATGGGCATTTTTGACCCAAGCCAACAACTGCCTGGGAACATTTCGGGTAAGGCATTGAACGGTCAACAACAACAAGTTGACCTAACCAACTTTGACTTTTACGATAACCTGACCAAATCCATCGCGCAGACCGGCACGATTATTCTTGACCTTATTCCTAAGATTTACGACTCGCAGCGGGTAATGCGAATCATTGGAGATGATGGCAAGCCCGACTTGGTGAACATTAACGAACCCAAGCAGGACGCTCAAGGTGTATACACCATCATGCACGACATGACTGTGGGCGAATATGACGTGGTTATGGATACCGGCCCAGGCTACAACAGCAAGCGCCAAGAAGCCGTGGATGCAATGGTCAATATGCTCAAAGTTGACCCCGCGCTTATGCAACAAGCCGGTGACCTTATTTTCCGCAACATGGACTTCCCTGGCGCGGACATCATTGCCGACCGCCTTGCCGCCGCTAACCCGATGGCGCAGATTGATGAGAAATCACCTGTGCCGCCCCAAGTTCAGATGCAACTCAAGGCAAATCAGGCGCAAATGCAGAAGATGCAGCAGGCTATCCAGCAAATGCAGCAAATGATTAAAACCCGCCAAGATGTGGAACAAGTCAAGCAAGAAGCCGAGACCAAACGTTTGCTTATTAAAGAAACCAACCGCGCCCATGAGATGGAATTGCAAGATGCCCAGCGTCGTTACGATACGGATACGCGGACAAGCACCACAGCGCACGATACGGTTATTAAGACGCAAACCCAATTGGAAATTGAGCGCATGAAAGCCGAAGTTGCCCTAATGCTGGCAAGTTTGGATAAAGCCTCGGCTCATGCGGCATCTTTGGAAACTACTGAACGTGCAATATAAATTCGTGGTATAAACCACAAACCTTACCCGTGAGGCTCATGGGGAAAATACTTAGGGAAACCTATGAGTGAAAAAGAAGCCGGTCATGTTTTGACCAGTGAGAATTCGGCAGATTTTTATGCAAATCGACTTGGTTTAGCTGCTAGTGAGCCTGACGAGGCTGAGGTTGAGAATACTCCCTCAGAGCCGTCAGAGGATACGAAACAGAGTGAACAGTCAGCAGACGATGATGCCAAACCGACAGAGGAACGGAAGCAGAATCCGAAACTCGAAAAGCGGTTTTCAGAGATAACCAAGCAACGCGAACTTGCCAAACAAGAAGCAGCGCAAGAACGTGAAGCTAGGCAAAGGCTGGAGACCGAGTTAGCGGCACTACGCCAGCAAGCAGCGCCCCAACCGGTGCAGCAAGCTGCCGCAGAGCCACAGCCGAGCCAATTTACTGATGCTTTTGAATATGCAAGAGCATTGGCAGAATGGTCGACTGAGCAGGCATTGGTAAAGCGAGATAGGGAAGACGCAAATCGCAGGGTCGATGCGGAACGCCAAAAAGTCATTGCGACTTGGGCGACCAAAGTGACAGCAGCGAAAGCCGAAATGCCCGATTTTGATGACATGGTTGCGTCAAGCAGCGTGGTCGTTGGTGACCACATTCGTGATGCAATATTGGAAAGTGATGTAGGCCCACAAATCCTGTATCACCTTGCAAAAGAGGATGATGTTGCGAAACGTCTAACTTCTATGTCGCCAGCGCAGGCGCTACGCGAGATTGGGAAACTAGAGGCGCGGTTTGAGAAGCAACCTGAAACCAAGTCAAGTAATCCTGTTGGTAAGAGTAAAGCACCACCGCCGATTAGCCCTATTCGCGGAACGGGCAAGGTAAGTGATGTGTCTATTGGCTCTGACGGCCAATTCCACGGAACTTATCAAGCCTGGAAAGAAGCGAGAAAAGCTGGTCGTATCCGTTAGTATTTTTAGGAGTATGTAAATGAGCAACAATCTGTTGACCATCTCCAAAATCACCAATGAGGCATTGATGGTTTTGGAAAATGAACTGACTTTCACGTCAGAAGTAGACCGCAACTACGACGACCAATTCGCTGTCGTTGGTGCGAAAATCGGTAACACCGTAAACGTCCGTCGCCCTGGCCGCTTTATTGGTACTACTGGCCCCGCGTTGAACGTGGAAGACTTTAACGAGACCTCGGTTCCCGTTACCCTGTCAACCCAGTTCCACGTTGATACCCAGTTCACCACTCAAGACCTGGCCCTGTCGCTGGATATGTTTAGTGACCGCGTTCTCAAGCCCGCTGTGGCCGCCATTGCCAATAAGATTGACCGCGACGGTCTCGTTATGGCTAAAAACAATACCGCCAATATCGTCGGTACTGCTGGCACGCCTCCCACCGGTTTGATTACTTACCTGACCGCAGGCGCTTACCTCGATGCCGAGGGTGCTCCCCGTGATGGCCGCCGTTCGTGCGTTGTGGAGCCTTTTACCGCTGCGACTATCGTTGACAGCCTGAAGGGTCTGTTTGTGCCCCAAGAAGCCATTGGCGAACAATATCGCAAGGGCTTGATGGGACGCGACTCCGCTGGTATGAACTGGAAACTTGACCAGAACGTTGTGAGCCAGACTTTCGGTTCGTATTCCACCGCTACCTTGGCGTGCAATACCTCGACCGCAACTGGCTTCCTGACCTCTGGCTGGGCTTCTTCGTCCACCATCGCTCTGACCGCCACGACCGCAACCGCATCGCTGCAACAAGGTGACGTTATCACCATTGCAAACGTGTACGCAGTCAACCCCCAGAACCGCCAGGCTTACGGCTCTAACAAGCTGCGTAACTTTGTCGTGACCTCTGCTGTGACTGTTTCCACGTCCGGCACTACCTCGGTGACTGTCAGCCCCGCTGTCATCTCCGGTGGTCAGTTCCAAAACGTGTTCATCTCGGCTACGTCTTCGACCGCCGCTGTGACCCCGTTCAACAACACCGGTACTGTGTCTCCCCAGAACATCGTGATGCACCGCAATGCTTTCACGTTGGCTGTGGCTGACCTTGAGTTGCCCGACGGAGTTCATTTCGCAGGACGCGCTTCCGACAAGGAAATCGGTCTGTCCATGCGTGTGGTTCGCCAATACACCATCAACAACGATTCGATTCCGACTCGCTTGGACGTGCTGTATGGCTGGGCACCGCTGTACCCCGAGTTGGCTTGCCGCGTTGCCGCTTAATATTAACTTGTAAAGGAAAAATATCATGGCAAATCCAGGCCCAGCAACTACCGTCAGCAATCATCCCCAAAACCTGGCTACAAACCAAGCCTTGCGTTTGATTGCTTCCGCACAATCCGTTAACCTGTCCGTCGCCGGTGATACCGCGATGGTGGTTTTGGATGTGAGCAAATTTGTGCCCACCAAAGTTATCATCACCAATGGCCTTAACTCTAGCGGTTCCACGACCACTATTGCTACGGCTACTGTTGGTGCATACACCGGCCCAGGCGCAACAGGTTCGACCATTTTGACTACCGCTGCTTTGACTAGCAACACCGGTGGCCCTTATGTGACGTTGACCGATGCAACAAATCTGAACACCGCCATTTCTAACCCCACCAACATTTATGTGAACGTGGGTACTACGATTGCCGCGACCTGTGACGTGTTTGTTTACGGTTACGACCTGACTTTCCTGCCATAAGCGGGGAAGACGATAGGAGCCGCCTACTGGGGATTCTCGGTGGGCGGCTTTTTACTTTTAGGCTACAATTCAATCTCCTCTACTAAAGGAAAACCATGTCTTCTACGACTCTTTCGCGGGGCAACATTCTTGAACAGTTTGTTATGGGCCCGTCGCTAACTCCCGCCGCTTTGACTACCGCATCGACTCAATCGTTGCAGTCGTTTTCAATCCCTGGTTTGAAAACTACCGATGTTGTGACCGTGTTGCAATTTAACGGAACACAAACTAAAGACGTGATTATTGGTAATGCTGATGTGTTGACTGACAACAGTTTGACTATCAATTTCCAGAACACCTCGGGCGGCGCAACTGCAATCACGCCAGCGGCTGGAACTTACTTTGTTAAGGTTCACCGTATTGAAGGCCCAGCGCCTGTGAATGCGGCTTAATCATGGCAAGCACATCCGTTATCCGTACAGCAGGGCAAACCGTTGCCTTGTCGGTAACGGCTTCGTCCACATCGGCTACCCTCATTAACGACAGCACTAATGACCAAGTCAACTACGCCAGTTTTTTGAATACTGGCTCAGTGGTTGTTGCTGTTAAATGGGGCGACTCTAATGTGGGCGCTGCTGTCCTACCCGTAAGCGGTACTAATGGGGATTTCCTGCTTCCCGCAGGCATGACTTCTCCCATTGTTCTTGCTGTGCCTACCACGCCGTTTTATGTCCGAGCAATCGGTTCGGCGGCTGGCCCATCTCTTGTGTACGTCACTCCTGTGGCAGACCAATCGTAAAGGGCGGGGCTTTGCCCCTTGAAAAATGACCTCTGCCGCACTTACGCAAACTATCAATATCGTGCCCGTGCAGGGCATCTTTAGTGAGACGGGCGTTTGTGTCGGCTTAGTAGGCCCAGGCGGGGAGTTTTTCTCCCCTCCTATCAATTCAGATGTGATACAAAACAGCACGATTGATTCATCCCCAATCGGCTCAACAGTACCGTCTACGGGTGTTTTTACAACGGTAACAAGCACCGGATTAGCGACATTTAACAATTTTGCATCGAGCAATGCAAACATCACCGGCGGGTCAATTTCCGGTGTTTCCATCACAATTACCGCGCTAAATAACACGCCTGTTGGCAATATCACGCCATCTACCGGCGCGTTTACCACGCTAAGTTCCACAGACCTTACAGTTACAAACACGATTAGCGGGTCGATTAACGGCAATGCGGCCACCGCGACTTATGCGACCACCGCGGGTTCGGCGACTACCGCAGGCTCTGCCACTACTGCTACAACGGCCACAAACCTTGCAGGCGGCGCAGCAGGGTCTATCCCCTATCAGACAAGCGCAGGCGCAACGTCAATGCTTGCAACGGGCACTGGTGTGCTTATTGGTGGTGTAACACCTAGTTATACAACGACTCCGACGCTGACCGGCACAAACATTACTGGAATTCCTAATGGCGGCCTGCTTAACTCAAGCATAACCATTGGCAGCACGTCAATTGCGCTTGGTGCTACGGCATCCACGCTGACGGCAGTCACATTGGCTAACCCAACCGTTAGCAATTACGGCGCATTTACATCAACGTCTTCGCCAAGTTATGCGGAAGGGCGGGTTTGGTATGACTCCACGCAAAAGGCGCTGTCGTACTTCAATGACGTAACGAACAACACAATTCACGTTGGTCAAGAGACCCAACTAAAGGTTTACAACAACACCGGCAGCACGATTTCTAAAGGCGCACCGGTCTACATTACATCGACTTCTAGCGGATTTACCTATCCTTTGGTGGCGTTAGCACAAGCAAATACGCAAACCACAGGTAATGCTATTGGCTTGGCAAATCAGGACATTCCTAACGCAACAGCCGGTTATGTGGTCATTTCCGGCCTAATTAACGGCCTAAGTCTTGGAGCAATGACAGTCGGCGATACGGTTTATGTAAGTCCGTATTCTGCCGGTCAGCTAATGAACACCTACCCGCCGACAGGGTATCCGGTAAAAATTGGCGTTGTCGCATATGCCAACACGCCCAATGGCGCAATTTACGTTAATCAATCACATTCATATGTCTTGGCTGGCAGCGTTGTGGGCACACTTGCAATTGCGAACGGGGGCACAAATGCTACGACAACTCCGACTGCGGGCGCGGTGGCGTTCGGTACGGGCACGGCTTATTCGTTTACTGCGGCAGGCACTTCGGGCCAGGTCTTAACGTCGGCTGGCTCGGGCACTCCAACATGGACAACGCCCACGGCTTACGCGACAGTTACCGATGACACGACTACTGCGTCGGTTCGTTATCCTTTGTTTGCTAATCAAACAAGCGGGAACATCTCAACCGAATACACCAGTTCTACCAAACTTCAATACACGCCTAGCACCGGATTGTTGGCCGCCACTACTTTTAGCGGCTCGGGCGCAAACCTGACGAACATTCCTAATGCTGCGCTAACCAATTCGTCCATCACCATTGGCTCGACTTCGGTCAGCTTGGGCGGTACGGTTACCACGATTGCGGGATTAACTTCGGTCACTAGCACGACATTTGTGGGTGCGCTTACCGGCAATGCAAGCACGGCCACATCTGCGACTACGGCCACAAACGCCACAAACACCGCAATTACGGATGATGTAGTTACTTCGTCGTCGGTTTATCCAACTTGGGTAACCACAACCACCGGCAATCTGCCGCAAAAAACATCGTCCACTAAGCTAAGTTTTGTGCCTAGCACAGGCGTATTGAGCGCCACGACCTTTAGCGGTGTATGGAATGGAACCGCTATTGGGATTGGATATGGCGGCACAGGCCAAACAACGGCGGCAGCAGGCTTTAATGCGTTGTCGCCCATCACGACTACTGGCGACCTAATTATTGGGAATGGCACAAATAGCGCGACTAGGCTAGGAATTGGCACAAATGGCTATGTCTTAACGTCAAACGGAACAACGGCAACGTGGGCGGCTGCTAGTGGCGGCGGGTCAGTAACAATTAGTAATGACACGTCAACCGCAACCAATCTTTACCCAACATTTTTGTCAGCCACTTCGGGTACAGCATCAACGATTTACACCGGCAATTCAAAGCTGCTTTACAAGCCAAGCACAGGCGAATTGCAGGCATCAGAAGTAACCGCAAGCAATGGTTTGCATTTGAACGCAACAACAGTATCAACAAGTTACACTATTGCCGCCGGTTACAACGCGTTTTCTGTTGGCCCTGTTGCATTAGGTTCTGGTGTATCGGTCACAGTTACTAGCGGTCAACGCTGGCTTGTGTTGTAAGGACAAATATGGCATCAAGCATTTCAGCAGGCACAACCGCAGGAACAGCCCTAGTTGCTACCGCCGACACATCGGGGATATTGCAGCTTGCTTCTAATAGCGGTACTGTGGGATTAACCATAAACACAACCCAAGCAATAGGCGTAGGTTCTAGCCCAAGCTATGGAACAAGCGGACAAGTGCTTACATCTGCTGGTTCGAGCGCTTCCCCAACATGGACAACTCCAACTGGGGTTAGTACCGGCAAAAGCATTGCAATGGCAATGATTTTTGGCTTTTAAGGACAAAACATGGCAAATCCCAATATTGTTAACGTCACTTCCATTTATGGAAATACGTCATACCTTGTACCAACTACAACAACTGCGACCACATGGACTGCACTAACGCCATCCGCAGGAACAGTTAACAAAGTTGGGACTCTTATAGCTACCAATGTGACTGCTACGGCTGCAACTATTACGGTATCTATCAATAGTGCAATTAGTGGTGGTGGTACAGCTTATCGACTTACATATCAAACAAGCGTTCCAGGCAATTCATCTTTAATGGTTGTGGATAAAAGCACATCAATTTATGTGGGCGAGGCTCAATCCATCGTCGTAACATCAGGAACAACCAACGCCATTGAAATGGTTGCTTCATACGAGGCCATCAGCTAATGAATCGTTTTAAAGGTTCCATTCGGTCTGCAACGGCTGCTGCAACTAGCCTTTCCGCAGCTGTTGGTAAATGGACTCCGACTGAGCAAATGCAGGGTAGACAAGCTGGCGCTTGGCCTGGATACATTCTTCCCGCTACTTCAACAGTTGATTATTTGGTAGTTGCTGGGGGTGGTGGCGGCGGTGCTGCGGCAGGAGCTGGCGCTGGCGCTGGGGGATACCGCACGGCTACTGCATTCGCTGTTTCTTCCGGCGTTGGAATTACTTTAACAGTCGGGGGTGGGGGCGCTGGCTCAACTGCCTCGGCTAATTTAGGGTCGGCAGGGAGTAATTCAGTATTTAGCACAATTACTTCTTTGGGTGGTGCTGGGGGGCAATCTAATACTGCTTTAACCGTTACTACCGGTGGTTCTGGCGGCGGTTCTGCTGGTACAGGTGCGGCTAGTACAACTCCCGGGAATGGCACGGCAGGACAAGGTAATAACGGCGGTACTCGCGTTGTTACAGGCCCAGCATATGGTTCTGGTGGCGGCGGTGGCGCAAGCGCGGTAGGTGGTACTGGTACTAGCACAGCAGGAGGAACAGGCGGTGCTGGTTCTAGTTCATCAATTACCGGTACTGCTACAAATTACGCTGGCGGCGGTGGTGGTGGAACTTATCAATCTAACGGTTCATTAGGTGCTGGTGGCGCTGGCGGCGGTGGTGCTGCTACATGGACAACTGGTGTTGCAGGAACTACAAATACTGGCGGTGGAGGTGGTGGTGGTGGAACAGAATCAGCAAACCCCGGTGTAGGGGGTGCAGGCGGCTCGGGCGTTGTAATACTTGCGTATCCAAACACTTATGCGGATTTAGTTTCTGTAAGCGCAGGGTTGACTTGCAATGGTTCTGCTGGAAACAATGTGTCAGATACGCTGTCTCGGTCTGGTTACAAGGTATATAAATTTACCGCTGGCACAGGAACAATTACATTCTAATCATGGCACATTTTGCAGAACTTGATGAAAACAACGTAGTTTTGCGGGTAATCGTAGGGGTTGATTATCCTTACGACGGGGAAGCTATTTATCAAAACGAAACAGGAAAAATTTGGAAGCGTACTAGCTACAACACGCAGGGTGGACAGCATCGGCTAGGAGGAACGCCATTCCGCAAGAACTACGCGGGTATTGGGTACACCTACGATGCCCGAAGGGATGCGTTTATTCCACCAAAACCATACAATAGCTGGACATTGAGCGAAGACACCTGTTTGTGGCAGCCGCCAATTCCAATGCCTATTGATGGCAAGCTGTATAGCTGGGATGAATCCACATTATCTTGGACAGAAATTAGTTAAAGGAATAAATCATGTCAACCTTAGTTTTTCAAGCAACGCTTGGCGGTCAAATTAACTTAAATGGCGCAAATACTGCGTCAAGTTTTGACATTGCTGTGCCTGCCACAACTGGAACAATGGTCACCACCGGTGATTCTGGGACTGTTACCAATACGATGCTTGCTGCAAGCGCGTACAACACGCCAGGCACGATTGGTTCGGGAACGGCTAATAGCGGTGCATTCACCACGTTGAGCGCATCTAGCACGGTCTCAGGCACAGGATTTAGCACTTACTTGGCAAGCCCTCCCGCCATTGGCGGCACAACAGCTGCATCGGGTAGGTTTTCATCGTTGACCAACACTGGCCTGACATCGGGCCGCGTGGTCTATTCCACTACCAGCGGGCTTGAGACTGACTCCGCTAATTTGCTGTACTCAGGTACTGACCTGACTGTCTATGGACTCACTGTAGGCCGAGGCACTAATGCTATTGCAACTAATACGGCGTTTGGGACTAATGCCTTGTCTGGCGCTAATGCGGGAGCAGGAAGGAATACTGCTATTGGGTATTTGGCGGGAGTAGCCAATACATCAGGAACTGGGTTGACCGCGCTTGGTGCATATGCTTTAACAGCTAATACAACTGGAACAAGTAATACAGGTGTTGGCGGCAATGACGGGTCAGTATCAGCCGCGCTTCAAGCTAACACCACCGGTTCACAAAATACTGCTGTAGGAACATCTGCTCTTGCCTCCAACACCACCGGCGGAAACAACACTGCACAAGGATACCAAGCACTGTACAGCAACACCACCGCCAGCAGCAACACCGCTGTTGGTTATCAGGCGGGCTATTCAAATACATCAGGCGCGGTAACGGCGTTTGGTAATCAAGCGCTGTACGCAAACACCACGGCTGGCGGCAATGCTGCTTTTGGCGATAGGGCATTAGTAGCAAATACAACTGGCAACTCAAATCTTGCCGTGGGTACGATTGCGTTGTATACCAATATCACAGGAAGTCAAAATACTGCTATTGGCTACTCTGCTGGAACTCTTGCTACTGGCACTGGCAACACGCTGCTTGGGTATAACTCTGGTTCCGCAATTACTACAGGTGCTAAAAACACCATTATTGGTGCTTACACAGGTTCTGCTGCTCCCATCTCTGCTACTGGCAGCAACTTCATTGTGCTGTCGGATGGTGATGGCAATGTGCGCCAATATGGTGACTCAACCGGAAATATGTATATCGCAGCGGGGAACCTGTGGGTGTATGCCCCTGCTCCTACTGCTCCGAGTGCTGCTGTCACGCTCACTGCCGCGCAGCTTGCCACAGACATCATCAATACCACCGGTACAACCTACACCGTCACCCTGCCGCTTGCGTCCGCAATAGACACCGCATACCCTGCCGCTGGCACAAGCATGGGTCTCGACTTCCACATTGTTAATACCGCCACTGGGGTAATCACAATTGCCGTAAACACCGGTATCACATCCGTTGGTTTGTTGACGGTTTCGGCAGCAACATCCGCTCATTTCCGCTTGCGTAGGACGGCTGCGGCTACCTACATTCTTTATCGCCTTTCTTAAACAGGAGCTACCATGACCACCTTTACCACCACCGTACAAACCATGTACACGCTGCCTCAAGAGGCGGGGCAGACCGATGTCGTTGTCAACGTCAACTACCTCGTCACTGGGGTAGACGGCACATACACCGCAGACATTGGCTTCAGCCAGCAGTACACCATTCAGCAGGGCGAGGCGTTCACACCCTACGCCAGCCTGACCGAAGCCCAAGTGATTGGCTGGGCTGACCCACAGACCGTTTCCAACATGCAATCGTGCGTGCAGGGGCAAATCGACTCAATGGTCAACCCGCCTGTTTCTCCTACATCACAAGCATTGCCTTGGAGCGCATAAATGGCAAATTTCACATGGAAAATTCCTGAGATTTCCGCTACAGACGGGCTGATTACTCATGCGAAATACCATGTGACAGCCCAAGTTGACAACGATTTTGTTGAGACTGAAGGCAATTGGTATTTTAATGAGCCAACCCTAAAAACGCAATTTGCCGACGTGACTGAGGACATGGTTGCTAGTTGGATTGAGGCCGAGTCTTACAAAGACGGAATAAATGTTATAAAATCGGGGCTAGAGGAACAACTGGCGCGTAAGTCGAATTCTGTTGTGCCTCCGTGGAAACCGCAAGTGTTTACCCTGGAGCAGACTGAATGACGGCACCCATCGACATTATTTCACGCGCACTTAAAGACATTGGCGCTTTAGAAGCTGGTGAAACTCCTACGCCCGAAGCGGCGCAAGATGCGTTTGAAATGCTCAATGACCTTATTGACCAATGGAGCAATGAGGACATGATGACGTTCTACAAGACGGAAATCATTTTTCCCGTTACGTCAGGACAAACGCAATACACAATTGGCCCAGGCGGTCAAGTTGGCGCAGTCTTTACAGGCTCCATCTCAGGAACAACCCTAACTGTAACGGCCATCACATCAGGCGCAATCGCCATAGGGCAAACCCTAAGTGGCACAGGAATTACTGATGGCACAAAGATTTTGGCATTTCAAACCGGTGCGGGTGGAAACGTCAACGAAGCAGGTACATACACGCTCAACATTTCGCAGACTGTAGCGTCCACCACAATCAATGCCTACTATCAGCGGCCTTTGGTTATCAATTCGGCATTTGTTCGGATTAACACCACATCTAACGGCCAACCAATAACCGGCGGCGGCCTTGACTATCCGGTTTCGGTGCTAAACGTTGAAGAATACGAAATGATTGGTCTGAAGACGCTTAACGGCCCGTGGCCTAAAGCGCTTTACTACCAACCGACTGAGCTGTTAGGAAACCTTTTCCTGTGGCCCAATCCAGGTCAAGGCGAAATGCACATTTTTGCCGACACCATTTTCAGCAATTACACCGGCCTGTACGACAACATTACGCTTCCGCAAGGTTATGCAATGGCGCTGCGCTGGTGTCTTGCAGAGCGTCTTATGCCAATGTACGGCAAGGCAAGTCAGACCCAAATCGCAATGATTATGAAATTTGCCGCCCAAGGCAAAGCCACAATTAAGCGCACAAACATGAAGCCGCCGCCGGTTGCTCGGTATGCTGATGCGTTGTTGGTGGGTCGCAGTAAAGACGCTGGCTGGATTCTTAGTGGCGGTTTTTTCCGTTGAGGCCATAAATGCCCGATTTTGGTTTTGTTGGCCCATCCTACGAAGCACCGTCGATTTATCAGGAATCGCAGGAGTGCATCAATTTCTTTCCCGAGATTGACCCACTCAAGCAGCCTGGCACGCGGGGCATCGTTGCGCTTTACCCAACCCCAGGGTTAACCTTACAGGCCGTGCTGAATAACGCCGAAGTGCGCGGTCTCCGTACATTGTCGGGCGGTTCGCAAATGATTGCGGTCTGCGGCGTTTACGTTTACGTTTTTACGTCTAACTTAACCCCGACCATTGTCGGAACGCTCAATTCGTCTACAGGGCGCGTCGGCATTACCGACAACGGCATTAATGCTTATATCGTAGACGGGGCTTATCGGTACACATGGCGCATTTCATCTCCATCTAACGCCATCTTTACCGGTTCGGTGTCAGGCACTACGTTAACCGTTACAGCCATCAGTTCGGGCACGATTACGGCCAACCAAAGTCTTACTGGTATTGGCGTGACCGCAGAGACCGTTATAACTGCTTTGGGGACGGGAACTGGCGGTGTTGGTACTTACACGCTCAACACATCTCAAACAGTCTCAGCGCGGTCTTTGAGCAGCACGGCAGTCGGCGCTCGGTTTACGGCCACAGTCGCAGGCACAACAATGACTGTCAGCGCAGTCGCCTCGGGCACGATTTATCTTGGGCAAACAATCCAAGGCGCAGGCGTTACGGCAAACACAATTGTTACCGCATTTGGCAGTGGCTCGGGTGGTGTCGGCACTTACACGATTAGCAATTCGCTAACCATTGCAGTCGGGCAGACCATGTATGCGCTGAACTTCAGCGTTTTACCATCTAGCGACGGAGCGTTTAGCGGTGCGAATTCCGTTGATATTGTGGACAACTACTTTGTCTACAACGACCCAGGCACTCAGCTTTGGGGCGCATCTAATCTGTTGTCGCCCATTTCGCCAAGCACTTCTTATTCGCTAAAAGATGGTGCGCCCGATAAACTGGTGGCGCTCATTGTTGACCACCGCGAAGTTTATTTGATGGGTGAAGCATCGTCCGAAGTGTGGACGGATGTGGGCGCGGTTCAGTTTCCATTCCAGCGCATTCCAGGCACATCTACCCAACAAGGCATTGCAGCACAATTTTCTGTGGCCCGCCTTGGTCAATCGTTTGCTTATGTGTCGCGCAACAATCGAGGTCAAGCGCAAGTAATGCAGATGAATGGGTACATCCCACAGCGCATTTCCACTCACGCCGTAGAGAATTCGCTTACCAACCAATACATTGATGACGCAATTGCTTGGACGTATCAGCTTGAAGGCCACGAAGTTTACGTCTGCACATTCCCCACTATTGGGCTAACTTGGGCTTATGACTTCACCACGCAAATGTGGCACAAGTGGCTTTACACAAATTCAGATGGTTCATACAGCCGCCATCGCGGGAATTGCTGTGCAGTCTTTCAAGGCATGGTGCTGGTCGGCGATTACGCTAATGGTTGTATATACAAACTTGACAAACTTAACTACACCGACAACGGCCAAAATGTCCGTCGGTTGCGCCGCGCTCCCCATCTGACAACAGACCTACAGCGCCAGTATTTTGAAGAATTGCAAATTCAATTCCAGCCAGGCGTAGGCACAACAGGGCTATCTACGCCTTTAAGTACGAGCATTTTTATAAATTCCCCGTATTACATTTATTCTGATGCAACTTTTACTATTGGTGCGCTTGAAACCTACATTCTTGGAATTCAAGGCACAGTCAACAACACCACGACCACAACTTATCCACAGGTTATGTTGCGCTGGTCTAATGATGGCGGCTCCACTTGGTCTAAAGAATATTGGGTCACCATTGGACAACTAGGCAAGTACCGCAACCGCGCTATTTGGCGGCGACTTGGACAAGCGCGGGATAGGGTTTTTGAAGTGTCTATTACAGACCCTGTGAATGCGGTCATCATCTCTGCCAATCTAAAAATGAGCGCAGGAGAAAACTAATGGCACTTTCAAACACACAACAAATCAACCCTTATCCACAAGCTGAGTTTTTGGATAAAACGACCAACCGGCCTACCCGTTCATGGCAGCAGTTTTTTCTTAATCTGCTTAATTATTCATCGGCCACCACAGCTACGGCAGGCTCGGCCACATTGCCAGCTAACCCTGTTGGGTTCATAAATGTTACTGTGAACGGGAATGCGTACAAGATTCCGTACTACAACGTATGAAAACCGTTCAAGAAATTTTGGCCGCCGACTTGGATAAGAACTATCCAAAAAAGCCCATTGATGCCCAGCAATACTACGACGGGCTAATGGATGCGTTGCGCGGGAAATACAAGCTATACCGCGAAGACAACACGCTTTTTCTTACGCATGATGTGGATGACGGCGTTGAATTTCATGCGATGAATGCCGAAAGAGCAGACAGCTTAGTAAAAAATTGCAATGCGTTCTTTGATAAAATGTCAAAAAAGGGTTACAAGTACGCCGTCACCTATTACGACAACCCCAAAATCACGACGCTTTTGGTGCATTCCAAGTACCCTTATGAGTCAGAAAAGATTGACGATGGGGAATATCGAACCTATAAATTTTTAGTGAGGCTGTAATGGGCGCAGTAAATCAAGTTGTTCAACAGGTTAGTAATGTCGCAACTCAGGTTTTGCAGCCTGTTGAAAAAGCTGTTAATAAAACAGTTAGCAATGTTAGCAATGCCGCTACGCAAGTATTGCAACCAGTTGAAAAAGCTGTGTCGCAAGCCATTACTGATGTAGGCAAAACCATTGCCAACAACCCAGCTTTAGAAGGCGCAATCACAGCCATCGGCGCAGCGTATGGAGTGCCTCCCGCAGCAACAGCGGCATTCTTGGCCGCAAACAAAACATCGCAAACCGGCGGCAACCTTGAAAAAGGTCTAGAGACATTGGTTTTGTCTTATGGCGTTGGCAAGTTGATGGCGCCTGTTGATTTATCTACGCCTGCTGCTATTGACCAAAGCGTCGCTCAAGCGCAAACCGCATCTCAAGCACAAGCCGCAGCAGAGGCGCAAGCAGCACAAGCCCAAGCAGCATCCCAAGCCGCAGCTCAAGCCGAAGCAACCGCGCAAGCACAGGCTCAAGCTGTTGCTCAAGCACAAGCCCAAGCCGCCGCACAAGCAACTGCACAGGCCGAAGCAGCAGCGCAAGCGCAGGCAGTTGCTCAAGCGCAAGCAGCAGCACAGGCACAAGCCGCTGCTGCTGCACCAATATCAATTGCTGATTTAGCGGCGGTAGCGCCTGCTGCTCCATCAGCCGCTGTTGGCACATCATTGTCAAACCTTGCCGCAATGGATGCAGGCGGCGAAGGATTAAGCGCTGCTATTGGTAGTGGTGGTGCTGCACCAGCAACATTAACGCCTGCCGCACTTGAATCATTGATGGGAACTCCTGGTTATGGTGTTAACGCATCCGCACTTCAAGCCGCACCTAGCCTTGGAATTCCTGCTGCGGCAGTTGGCGCTAACGCATTGGCTGGTTTTGGAGATGTCGCGCCCGCACTTGGGGCTAGTTCTTCCGCAATTCCTACAGTTGAGATAAACGCTGGATTGCCTGATGCTGCATCGGTTAATCAAGCGGTCGCGTCTGGATTGTCGCCAGGTTCTGTTGGTGCATATGAAAGTGCCGCAGGAATGTTAAACCCAGAACAATTGGCCGCCGCAGCGGGCACAACCGGCGTTGGCTCTGCGCTTAATGGTTTGGCAACAGCAGGCAATGCAAGTGCATTAACAGACTTACTTAATCAAGGTTCATCGGGAATTGGTAATTTGCTAAGTCAAGCCGGTAACGCAATTGGCGGTTTGTCGGGCACTCAGCTTGCCGCGCTAGGAACGGGCGCAGCGGGGCTATACAACGCCTCTGCAACCCGAGAAGCAATGCAACAAGCCATTGGCGCACAACAGGCGGCAACAGCCGCGTCGCAAGGCACATTAAGCAACATCTATAACCAACAGCTTGGCTATCAAGCACCTTATCAGGCAGCGGGCGTTGGTGCGGTCAATCAGCTTGCGGGCATGACCCCGTATTTAACGCATCAATTCAATGCGGCAGACTTACAAGCTGGCTTGGCTCCAAACTATGACTTCATGCTGCAACAGGGCCAGCAAGCCAATCAGCGTGCGGCTAACGTTGGCGGTGGGGCACTAGGTGGAAATGCGCTGACCGGCCTTAACCAATACACGCAAAATTATGCAGGCAATGCGTATCAAAACGCATTTAACAATTACCAAGCACAACGGCAAAACATCTATTCCGACCTTGCAGGCATTGCAGGCATTGGTCAAAACGCCAATGTGGGCGCGGGAACTGCTGGCACAAACTACGGCCAAGGTACTGTTGGCCTCAACACCGGCCTTGCAAACGCACAAGCCGCTAACATTCTTGGACAGGCTCAAGTCGGTGCAGGCGGTGTTACAAACGCTGCTAACACGGCATTTTTGGCTACCTTGTTGGGGCAAAATACGCCAACCGCAGGAACGGCTACAACGCCAAATGCAACAAGCGGTTTTAGCTTGGGCGACATTGCAAAATTAGGCTCATTGACTACTGGACTTGGTAATGCATATAGCGGCATTAAAAGTCTATTTGGATAGGTAAAAAACTATGGCCGATACTTTCACCGGATACCAAAACGCATTGCCGCAAACGTCCCTTGCGGACATGATGAACCTTGCCTCATCCGCGCAGCAATACAAGCAAGCGCAAGCAATTAACCCATTGGCATTGCAAGCCAAGCAACTTGAACTTCAACAAGCGCAAGCAATTAATCCTTTGAAGTTGCAACAAGAGCAAGAACAATTGCGGCAATTGCTTGCTACAAATCCTGATTTGGCCGCTCGAATTGCATCGGAAGCAAAACTAGCGGGAATTAACACAGCAACAGCGGAAGCAACGCAAGGGCCAACAATTGCAAAAGCGGGAAGTGCCGCAGCACAAGCCGCTGCTGAAGCCCGCAGCGCAGAATTGGGTACATCACTAAAATTTGCTCAACAAGGAACCAATCGCGCTTTTGAATTGTTAAGCGATAAAGACCTTACACGAAAAAAAGTAGTTGACGCTGTAACAGCGCACATGAAAAACTTGCCTAATGTCAAGCCCGAGGATATTCAACTTGCTGTAAATCAAATTCCTAATGTTGATGGCGAAGCATTAAAGCCGCATCTGATTGACTACATTCGAGGCAATAACGAGCAGCTAATCACCGCATTGAATAGCAAATATCCTGCGCCTACAACTGTCAATTTGGGTGGTGCTGTTGCGCCAATGGCAACTGGAAATGTGGCTCTAACTGGTCAACAACCTGGTGCAATAGTTGGGCAAAGAACGTCAACAACATTGGCTCCTCAAGTGTTTGCAAATCCTATTACTCAACAACCGCAAATTCTTGGTGGGGGAGCCGGACAACCATCCAACGTTGCGCCCGTTGCCGCACCAATGCCTGCCGCTGCACCAAACGCCGCGCCTATTGCTGGTGCAATGCCTGCCCAGCAAGCAAAAGGTAGTGGTCAATTGGCTCAATTGCCTAACGAATCGCCCGCAAACTTTAACGCCCGAGTTGCAGCCACTCAAGGCACGTTTGCAAGCGCAGCAGACCAATTTAACAACCCGCGCAGCGAATTGGGGCATATCCCAACAATTCAGTCTATTAACACCAACATTCTGAAGTTGTTGAAAGACCCCAATGTGGATACAGGTTCAGTCACGGATTATTTGGCTGGAAAAACCAACTTGGCTAACTTGAGCGCTCAACAGCAAGAACTGGTCAAGTATTTGGGGCAGCGCGTTCAAAACCTTACGCCGCGCTCTGATGCTGATACGGCAAGCAAAAAAGCCGCGTATGGCGCATTGAACATGAACAAAGAGGCTTTGATGAACATTGTTCGTCAAGACAATGACTGGTTAGAGCAACAGCGTTTGTTCTCAACAGGCATTTTGAAAAATGGTCAAAACGCACAAAACCCACAAAATCCAAATTATGGTGGCGTGTCCAACTTCACCACAAACTTTACAAAATTCTCGTCAGACCCACAGTTTCCTAAACTGATGCGCTACATCTCTCTTGTTGGAGAGGGGAAAACAGCCAAATTGGATGCCGGAGATAAACAAGAATTTAGCAAATTGGTCGGCCCATTGTCTGCTGATGAACGAAAAGCGTTAGAACAAAAACGCCAGCAACTCTTACAACTTGTTAATGGAGGCCAATGATGGCAGGCCCTAATTTAGAACCGCAAGAAGTTGACATAAATGAATTGTTGAATGCCGTTCCATCGGCGGCGCAGCCATCGGGTCTTGATGTTTGGGCGCAAGGCAACATTGAGGAAATGCTAAAACAGGCCAAAACGCCTGAGCAGGCACAATCTTGGCAAGATGCTTTGCAGGCATCTATGCGGAATTTTCCTAAAAGCGCAGCGGCGCAAGTAGAAGGCATTGGTCACGCAATCATGCACCCATTGCAAACCGCACAAGGATTGATTGACATACCGGCTGGGGCATTGAATAGGGCATTTCCGGAAACGGTAGGGGCGTTGTCGCAAGCATCCAATCCCGAAGCTACAGCCCGCGCTAATCAAACGTTTGATTCATTTTTTGATACATACAAAGAAAAATTTGGAAGCGAACAAGGATTTAAGCAAGCATTAGCCAATGACCCTGTTGGTCTTTTGATGGACTTAGCAACTGTTATTTCTCCTATGTCTGGCGGTTTAAGAAAGATGGGCGTTCGCCCCTTGGCGGCTGCTGGTGACCTTACTGCCTCGGGCTTGGGCATGACTACCGGCGTGGGCAAAGAGGCCGTTACAAACGCTTTTAAGGCGGGTCTTGAAGGCGACCAAACATTCATGCAAAACTTGCGCGGTCAAGTTCCAATGCAAGACGCCCTCGATGCTGCAAAACAAGGTCTTGAAAACATTAAGCAAAAGAAAAATTCTGAATACCGCAGCGGAATGGTTGATATAAAGAATGACAAAAATGTTTTGGATTTTTCTGATGTAGACAAAGCGCTGGCAGATGCTCAAAAATTAAGCACATATAAAGGCCAAATTAAAAATCAACGCGGATACGAAACGTATCAACGAATGAAAGACGTTGTTGATAATTGGAAAACATTAGACCCAGCCAATTACCACACGCCCGAAGGTTTTGACGCTCTTAAACAGGCTTTGGGTGGTATTGCTGATTCAATTCCTTATGAAGAACGCACAGCTACTGCTACCGCATCTCAGGTTTACAACAAGGTCAAAAAAGCAATCAATGACCAAGCGCCAACCTATTCTGAAGTAATGAAAAATTATGCGGATGCAAGCGACCAAATCCGCGAAATGGAAAAAACGCTTTCGTTGAAACAAGGATTTTCTGCCGATACCGCATTGAGAAAACTTCAAAGTTTGACTAGAAACAATGTTGCTACCAATTATGGACAACGCTTGGACTTGGCAAAACAACTAGAAGCCCAAGGCGGTGTTCCATTTATCAATGCGCTGTCGGGTCAAGCAATGCAGTCTGCAATGCCGCGTGGATTGGCGCAATTGGGTGGAATTGGTGCGCTTGGTGGTGCAATTTCTAACCCTGCTTATTTGGCCGCTTTGCCTTTCCAAAGCCCTCGATTGGTAGGCACAGCAGCATATGGCCTTGGTCGCGGTGCGGCTGGCGCAGGAAAAGCAATGGCTAATGTTCCACTTGGCCCAACATCAGGAACCGCTTTGATGAATTTGCTTCCACAACTTTCTGAAGGTCAATAATGAGCGTCAATTTATCCCCCATCGGTAACGGGTTTCAATTTTTTACCACTACAGGCTTGCCGCTTACAGGCGGGTACATCTACACCTATGTGGCCGGTAGCACTACGCCTGCGGCCACCTACACCACGTCGGCGGGTACAACAGCTAACACTAATCCTATCCAGCTTGGCACGGATGGTCGGCCACCGCAAGAGATATGGCTCACGGCTGGCACGAATTACAAGTTTGTCCTCACCACTAGCGCCAATGTCACAATCCAAACCTACGATAACCTTTATGGAATCATCGGAACAAGCCCATCTGTCAGCGCCGTACCATCGGGCGGCATCATCATGTGGTCGGGGTCTATTGGGTCAATCCCATCGGGTTACTACCTCTGCGACGGCACAAATGGCACGCCAAACCTTAAAGATTCCTTTGTTGTTGGTGCGGGCAACACCTATTCAGTTGGCAATACCGGCGGTTTCACCAGTTCGGTAACATCGAGCGTCGGAACAAATCTTCCAACCTACTACGCCTTGGCGTTTATTCAGAAGTCATAAATCATGGACGATACACTTGCAAAACTAAACAGCCACGAAGCCGTTTGCGCGGAGCGTTATGAGCAAATTCAATTGCGCCTTGACCGCTTGGAAAAAGTAATTATTTGGTTTGCGGGTGGAATGCTTGCGGGCATGGGAAGCATCACTTATTCTTTGTTGACTCATGCTAGATGAAATGGTTTGTTGCCTTGTTTTTGTTGTCGCTGATGGCGGCAGCAACTGTGCGGCATGAGTGCAGCGTTTCCGATTTTGTAAACATTGCTTCTACAACAGACCCAAAGGAACGACATGAAAGAATACTTGATTGGCTTAATGAATCAGGCCCGTACTGCACTAAAGAAAGTCTTGGACTCATTTACAGCAATTTGGCACAAACGCTAGGCACGGCTGACAGCGTAAAAATTCGCTCAAAGATAGAAAAATTGTACGAAAGGGCAAAATGATGGAACCAAAAGACAGACTAATTTACATGGTAACCATGATGGTGACCGCTACTCTTTGTTCTGTTGTTGTTGTGCTTATTGGTGCGCTAGTCCACGGCTTGTTTGCCAAAGAAGTGGATAACACCAAGATTTTTGAAATCATTGGCCCTGCCTTTCAGACCATCGTTGGTGGCTTGATTGGATGGCTTTCTGGCCTCAAGGTAGGCTCACACATGGATGAGGTAGCAAATGGCACTTGACCCCGTATCCGCATTGCTTGACATTGGTGGCAAGGTAATGGACAGGCTGTGGCCTGACCCCGCCCAAGCTGTTGCGGCAAAATTGGAGTTGTTCAAACTTCAGCAAAGCGGCGAACTGGCAATGATTGCCGGTCAGCTTGACATTAACAAAGTAGAAGCTGCTAGTTCCAGTATTTTTGTGTCTGGTTGGCGACCATTTATTGGCTGGGTTTGTGGCAGTGGTTTTGCCATCCAGTTTGTTATTGGCCCTTTAGTTGAATGGGGGTCTGCTGTATATGGACATCTAGTCAAGTTCCCCCAAATGGACATGGGCACAATGATGCCGCTACTGGCTGGAATGCTTGGCTTGGGCGTGATGCGTACCGCTGAGAAAATCAATGGGGTTGCCGCAAAGTGAAAGAGAACTTTGACGCCTGCTTTGCCAAAGTCATTCAGTCTGAAGGTGGATACGTTTGGGACAAAGATGACGCTGGCGGTGAAACTAATTTAGGCGTTACCGCAGGCGCATGGGGCGCATATCTTGGTCGCCCAATAAATTCAGGCGAAATGAAAGCCCTGACAAAAGACACAGTCAAGCCATTTTACCGACAAATGTATTGGGATAAGGTCAAAGGTGATAACTTGCCCGCAGGCGTTGATTACGCTGTGTTTGATTTTGCTGTGAATGCCGGTGTTGCCCGTGCCGCTAAGTTTCTCCAACGGGCTGTGGGGGCGGTGGATGACGGCGTAATTGGCTCGGGAACTTTGGGCTTGGTCGTCAAAGCTGACTTACAAAAAACGCTAAATAATTTTGCAGACCAGAAGCAACGTTTCTACAATGGCCTTGCCACAAACAATCCATCTCAGCAAAAGTTTCTTAAGGGATGGTTGGCGCGTGTAGACCATGTGCATATTGATGCAATAGCTATGTGTTAGATTCCGCGCAACTTTGCGGGGTAAATATGCAATCTAAAGTTTCGCGTGATGAATTTGTTGAAGCATGGAACAGATTGGGTTCGGTTTCTAAAGTAGCGCAACATTTTCAAGTTGACGAGCGAAGCGTCCACCGCCGCCGCCGCAGGATTGAAGCAGAGCACAACATCCCATTGCCTAGCGCACATGAAAATGCCAAACATTACGCGCATATGCAGCCGATACAAACGGCGCTAAATCGCATTGATTTAGGCATACTTGACCAAACAATAATCGTTTTTAGTGACGCTCACTTTTGGCCTGGTGAGTACACCACGGCATATAGAGGGTTACTGTGGGCTATCAAAGAACTCAAGCCGCACGCCATTATTAGCAATGGTGATGCTTTTGACGGGGCTACTATTAGCAGGCATGACCCGCTTGGATGGTCTAAGACTCCAAGCGTAATTGAAGAACTAAAAGCTGTCCAGGCGCACTTAGGCGAGATTGAGGAAACGGCAAAAGCCGCCCGTCACAACTGCAAGCTGTTGTTTACTTGGGGCAACCACGATACGCGCTTTGCCAACAAGCTGGCATCTCAAGCGCCTCAGTACCGTGAGGTTCATGGATTTAAGCTGCAAGACCACATACCAGCTTGGGAATTTGCTTGGTCTGTGTGGCCTACCAAAGACTGCATCATTAAACATCGTTACAAAAATGGCGTTCATGCCGCCCACAACAATACCGTTAATGCTGGAGTGTCCATTGTGACCGGCCATTTGCATAGCCTCAAAGTCACGCCTTTTGCTGATTACAACGGCAATCGTTATGGCGTAGACACTGGAACGCTTGCTGAACCCTATGGGGCACAATTTGATTACGGAGAAGGCAACCCATTAAACCATAGGTCTGGGTTTGCGGTCTTGACATTCAAGGATGGTAGGATTTTGTGGCCTGAGTTAGTTCACAAATGGGCTGATGGGCAGATTGAGTTTCGAGGCAAAATCATTAACGTATAGGGGTTTTTATGTTTCATTTCACATTTTTGGTTAACAGCGCGACAGAATTTGACAGCAGCGAAGATTTTTATCTTTTGGCCGATTGTTTTGAGGATGGCGAAGAATACGAGTACGACGAGGATTACGATTGCTACTGCTGGTACGACGAAGAACACGAAGCCTGGTATTGGCTCAATGAAGATACCGGCGAATGGCTCCTAGTCGAAGACGACGAGGCAGATTGGGAAGACGACGAAGAAGAATACGACGACGAAGAAGAAGAAGCCTAATTAGGGTATATCATCGCCAAAGCGTCATTTACGGACGCTTGTATCTGAGACACGACTTTCTCAAAAGGCAAGTCGTGTTTTCTATTTTGGCGTAGCACTTCATTGATTTCGTGCAGGGTTTGCCAAGCATAGCCAGAATGAATGGCTTTGATGGCTTCTTCTTCATCATTGAACGTGGCGGTAATTTTCATGTTTACTCCTTTTTCATATTCAAAAGTGCAGCGTGCATGATTGATACGCTGACAAGTGCTTTTAGGGTTTTGACAATAGCCTGGTCGTATTTGTGTTCTAGCGTAGCCCAATGCGCTTCTTTCAATGCTTTTTCTGCATCCATGCAGGGTTTTGCGTAATCAATTAAAGTTTCATTCATAAGTTTGTTTTTGGTAATCATGTGTTTTTTTCCTTGAGTTTGGCTTCTGATGCGCGAACTAAATCCATTGGGAAGTTGTACCAATCAACATCTTCTACAATCTTTGCTACTTCATCGTTTGTCAGCCCTACCCACGGGCGCTTTGGTGGGGCGGTGTAGTAATCAACAGCGGGAGACACTTTGGCATTTGGCACATTGCTATATGGTTGGCAGCGGTAAGCAGGCTCCTGCGCTGGCTGTGCCTTGCATTTATCGCACTGGCAAACAACGTGAAGTGGGCCTTCTACTTTCATTGACTGCGCTGGCTGCGTAAAATAAAACCTGACGATTTCATTCTCTGTGTGAGGATGTTTGACCTCCACAAAATTCTCGCACCAGCGGGCCTCTGTTGAGTGGTACAACTTATCCGCAGCCGCTGCACGCTTGGCTTGGAAGCCACCGCCCCACGCGCCCTGCTTCTTTGCAAGCTCGTCGAATGCTTCGTCTTCAGGTGTTTTCATGCGATAAGTCCCCATACAAAACCGCCCATCAC